>Ga0182021_10000252_pt1 | contig 54341 bp, 47 predicted proteins | sample 612E3MmetaG_FD_120493 | JGI IMG/M metagenome (GOLD analysis project Ga0182021, IMG submission 120493) | Permafrost microbial communities from Stordalen Mire, Sweden - 612E3M metaG (Illumina Assembly) | ecosystem: Environmental > Terrestrial > Soil > Wetlands > Permafrost | place: Sweden...
ACTACAGCCTCGCTGAACATGAGTACATGTTCACTCGGCTAAGTCTCAAACCCCTTCGCTAATGCTTCAGGGGTAATTCGACTACAGCCTCGCTGAACATGAGTACATGTTCACTCGGCTAAGCCTCATTAAAATATGCATAAACCTTACTGGTTGGATAAAAAAATAAACTTAAGCGACATCCGGCGCACCAAGGAGCTTTTGCGCGGTTTCAAGCTCAGCACGGTTTGCGAAGAGGCGATGTGCCCTAATCTGGGCGAGTGTTTTCGTAAGGGGGTCGCCACATTTATGATTCTGGGTAATGTTTGCACGCGGCATTGTTCTTTCTGCGCGACTAAAAAAGGTAAAGGCAAACCGTGGGATATTGACGAGCCGATAAGAATAAAACAGGCGGCTGAAAAATTAAGATTAAGTTACGCGGTAGTTACTTCACCGACTCGCGATGATTTAGCCGATTATGGCGTGCAAGCTTTCTGCCGGACAGTCGAAGAAATCAAAAAAATAAAACCGGCGACTGCGGTGGAAATTTTAATTCCTGATTTTTGCGCCCAGGAAAGCGCTTTGAAAAAAATTTCCCGGTGCGGCGCCGATGTGGTGGCGCATAATCTGGAAACCGTACCCTCTTTATATATTAAGGTAAGGCAGGGCGCCGATTATGGCCGTTCCCTTGAGGTATTGCGCGCGGTTAAAAAAAACAACGCTGAAATAAAAACTAAGTCGGGAATTATGCTTGGGTTAGGGGAGAGGGAAAAAGAGGTGATGGAGGTGTTCAAGGACCTGGCGGGAGTAAACTGTGACCTTTTGACTTTAGGCCAGTATCTGTCTCCTTCGCGCAGGCATTATCCGGTTAGGGAATATATAAATCCCGCAAAGTTTATGGAATTTCAAGCGAAAGCTCTATCGTTCGGGTTCAAGAGCGTGCAGAGCTCGCCGTACTCACGTTCCTCGTATTTAGCCGGGGAAATGTGCCGGCCATAAAATAAACTATTGCGCTAACGTATCTTTAGGCTAGAATAAATTCCCAGGGCAGAACCGAAAAAATGCATCGCGCCCGTTTAACGTGCGGGCAAATATTATTACGGTTAAGGAGGCTAAATGGCTATAAAAACTATTGAAATAATTTGTACTCCTTGTTTTAAATGTGAAAACATAAAGAGGATGATCGGCGAAGCGGTCAAGGCCATCGAATTACAAAATAAAATAAAAATCGTTTATGATTTTAAACATACCATCCATCTTAGGGATGTGAACCGGTATAGCGTTAATGCTTCGCAGGCGCCCGTTGTGATTATTAACGGTAAAGTTGAGCTTACCGGACAACCCTTGCCGGCAGTCCTGAAAAATAAGCTGGAAGCAATAAATAGATATTAAAACAAAGAATTCTCTTCGTTAAAAGTATAGCGTTTACCCCGTTAGAGAACGAAGTCCTCTAACGGGGTTTACTCCCCAGAAAATAATTAATTAGTGCTCTCAAAAACCCGAAAAACGCAGAACTTCTTGGAACTACTCACCTTTTCGCTCCCGCAGTCAAATTAACACACCCAATATATAGTGGTATCAAAAAAAATATACCATATATAGAATATTATAACAAATTATAACAGATTATAATTGATTAGTTGAAAGAAATGTATTTAAATATAAACGTAACCAATTTATGAAAAAGATGAGAAAACAGAGAATAACACGATTGCTGAGCGTAGATGAGCTTGCCGATTATTTGGGTTTGCAAAAGCAGACTATTTATAATTGGTTAAATCAAAAAAAGATTGCCGGGATAAAAATCGGCAAGGTCTGGCGTTTTGAGCGGAAATATATTGATGAATGGCTTACTAAATTGCAGCAGGGGCAATAAATGGCTAAAAAGAAAATAGGTTTATACATGGGGGTTAATTCTTTAGGCGGCGTTGTTGTGGAAAACCGAAAGCTCATTTCTTCGGTAAAATATGATTTATCTTCTCTGGAAGAAGAGACCAAGGTGGAAAATTTAAACGAAGAAGTGAAGTGGGAGGCATTGATCAATAAAACTTTACGCGAGATGAAAGCTGAGGGGAAAGAGGTCTGCGTTTCCCTGGCCGATAAAGATTTTATTTTCCGGTCATTCGAAATGCCCTTGATGAGTAAACGTGAAATCGAATCGTCGCTCAATTATGAAATCGAAAAATATATACCGTTTAAAGTAGAAGAGCTGCTGTGTGATTTCAGCTACGCGGCGTTTCCCCGCGAAAAAAAGATAACTATTTCTTTCGTGGGCATACGCGAGAGTACGCTCAACCGCAGCAGCGAAATATTCACCCGTTTGGGTTTAGAACCGGTTGTGGTTGAGCCTTCCGCTCTTTCCCTTGTCCGTATTCTGAAATCGATGAAAGGGTATGCCAACTTAAAGAATTTTGCCCTTTTGGATTTTACCGAGAACGAGGCGTACCTGACTTTTTTTTACTATGACCTCCCGGTGTTCAACCGTTATTTTGCCATACCCAAGAACGAAAGCGGCATCGACCTTGAGAAATTCATTGAACCGATACGCTTATCTTTCCAATATTTCCAGCGGGAATTTAAATCTTACGAATTAGATAAATTCATCATTATCGCCGACGCGAATAACGAAAAATTAACGGCGATGCTAAAAGAAGAATTGCAGACCAATATCGAGTTGATTACCGCCGTTAATTTTACCGGTAAAGATCCCAGCTATGTGGAAAACCTTAAAGCGCTGGGCATTGCCGACCGGGATAGTTTTAGCTACAAGTTTAAACCGGTTTTTTTGAAAAGGACGAAAGAACAATTGACCACGGGAAAGGTTATCAAGGATGTTCCTTTACAGCCCGGGTTAATCATTCCGCTGATGGTTGTGGCTGCGATAATCTATTTTACGGCGGTATTGTTCTGGTCCAATGATATATCCGCCCGGCAACGGCAGATGAAACAGGAAGAAGACGCTTTGGTTATACCCGAATTTTTTAAAAATTTAAACTGGCAAGAAAGAGACGGCGCCTTAAAGAAAAAAGTCGAAGCAAACAACGCCTTGAAGTCTGTGGCAAGGATTTTGAAGAAAAGCTTTCCTTTTCTGGAGACGATCCCGGCTGTCCTTCCCGAAGGTTTATGGCTGGAAAGTTTTAGTCTAGGCGGCGAGTCAGGAAAATATAAAGGGACAATCGCCGGTTACGTTTTCCTGGGCGACGGCGACAAGGAAAGGCTCGCCATAAATGATTTTATTTCCAACCTGAAATCACGTAAAGAGATAAAAAGTATTTTTTCGGATATCAGTTTAGGGGCATCGCAAAAAACGGAATCGAACGGTTTTAATGTTACTTCTTTCAGCATGACACTGGAGTAGAACAATGGTGCAACGATTTAAAAATATCTTGATCATCATCGCGGTTATCGCGGTTACTTTTATTATGATTAAGAATAAGTACGCTGATTATGACGCGCAAAAAAATAATATTGAATCCGACCGCACGGGTTTAGAAAAGAAAAAATTATTGGCAAAAGTCGGAGATAGCGTAGCGCGGGAATATGATGAAACCATTAAAAATTTCTCCTTTAAGGACGAGGAGGAGTTTAAAAAATTTGTGGGAGATGAAGCCGGCGAGCATAATGTCGTGGTTGATTCTTTCCGTCCCGCTAAAACCGATAAAGGGGTTTATCTGGAGATAAAAATAGAGATTGTTTCGCCGTCGCCATACAAGAATGTGGCGGATTTTGTGAAAGCGCTGGAAGGGCAAAACATAGAGATTTTGAAGCTGGAAATAAAAAATATTTCCGAAAACGCAAGGCAGGCATTAATTGCGGTACGAGGAATAATTCCCAAGGTGTGACGCTATGCGGAAAATAATTTTTCTCGCGGGAGGGATAGTTTACGTGATTTGTTTCAGCTTTCTGGGTTATGCCCAGGAGGCTCGCCGCGACCCTTTCGCGTCGTTACTTCCCAGAAAAACCCCGGTTGCGGATAATTCGCCACCTTCGGTTGAACGGGTAATAACGCCGCCGACGGTGAATATCCAGGGTTTGCTTTGCGGTACGAATATGCCGATGGCAATCATCGATGGCGAGGTTTATAAAGAAGGCGATATCCTGGATAAAAGCGGAGCTAAATTATATAAAATAGAGAAAAATAAAATTTGTATCATTTATCAGGGGAAACCGTTCGACGTGATTATGGAGCAATGACCGGGGCGCGTAGTTTCAAATTTAAAATAATATGGTTATTCCTGAGCATACCTTGGGCGGATTGAGGGAGAAAAGATTGAGAAAATATATTATTACGGCGATTTGTTTATGCATCGCTTTTTTACCGGAGGCGGGATTGCCGCAAGGGGATGTCGATAATATTTATGGCGATTATGCCATCGGCAAATCTCCCCAAAAAGTTTCCCTGGATCTTAGGGCCGCGAATCTTAATGATGTGTTAAAGATGCTTTCTCGGCAAACCGGCCTTAATTTTGTTTCCACGGAAACAGTTAAGGAGAGAGTCTTGACTCTGTATATGGATAATGTTCCCTTAAAAGAGGCGATGGATATAATTTTTAAGGCGAATAATTTAGGCTATGATTTTTATCCGGAAGCGAAGGTATTCGTGGTCAAGGAGCTGGGCAATCCTGCTATTGAAGTAAAAACCAAAGTTTACTATTTAAAATATATAACCGTCAATTCTTCGAACGTAAAAAGCGTTATTTCCGCCGGCGGCGAAACGGCAAAGACTCCCGGGGGCGGCGGGGGGCCAGGCGGCGGAGCTTCTTCCAGGGGCGGGGGCGCAGCGGCCGGCGGTTCGGGCGGCAGCCTTACGGATTCATTGAAGAACATGATGAGCGAATTTGGCAAGATATCGGAAGACCCGTTGACCAACTCTTTGATTATTACCGATATCCCTACGCGCTTTCCTTTAATCGAGGAGTTGCTTTCCAAGCTGGATGTGCCTATCCCGCAGGTGATGATTGAAGTGGAGATGCTTGATGTTTCCAGGGGGCTTATCGATCAATTAGGATTTAATTTTACCAACGGGTTTATCGCTACTTTTACGCCGGGGGGGTTCAGCACGCCATTCCCGTTGAAGGCTAAAGATAACTTCAACCTGGTTAATAAATTTTCTCCTATTTCTAATCTTGGCACGCCTGGTGGTCTTTTGAGCAACCTTGACTTCAGCAGTATGCAAATGGTTATGCAATTTTTGAATAAAGACACTTCAACACGATTCTTAGCCCGGCCCAGGATATTGACTCTGGTTAATGAAAGCGCGGAAGTGGATTTAACGATGGATGAAGTAGTGAGCGCGGTGGGTACAAGTTCTCAAGGGACCGGACCAGCGGTAACTACTACTACGATTGAGCGAAAAGAAACCGGCACCAAGCTGACGGTTACTCCCCAGGTTAATCTGGAGACCGGGGAGGTTATCATGTCGCTGAACGTGAGCAACAAAGAATCGAAGATTTCAACCCTTACAGCAGCGACTAAAGACATTGAAACGCGCGGCACAAAATCCATGGTACGCTTAAAAGACGGCGATACTCTTTTAATCGGCGGCCTCATCCGGAAAACCGACGAAGATGCTGTTACGAAAATTCCTTTTATTTCCGAGATACCGGTTTTGGGCAGGTTATTCCGGTATAAAAACACCAATCATACCGAACGTGAACTTTGCGTTTTCTTAACTCCGCATATAATAATCCCCTCAGCCGGTTCTTCTCCGGAGATTAAAAAGGAAGTTTTCCCTAAAGAAAGTTTTCAAAGGGAACAGGCCAACTACGCTAAGCAGGATGCCGTAAGGTCTTCGCTGGATAAATTCTCCCGTTAATTCGGCTACTGTCTCAATCTACGCCCCCGCCATCCCATAGATGGCGAGGTTTCGTCAATTCGTTTAACGAATTGACGGACTTCGGGCTTGATTTCGGTGAAGTCTCATTAAATATTTCCTTGCCCCCCGTAGTATTTCTATTATAATAAAATATAACCTGGAATATAATTATAAAGCATAGAGTTCTCTTTTCAGGATATCGGGGAATCAGGATGTCAGGATTTGGGGATTGGGAAATCGGGGGATTAGGGAAATGCCGAAGAAGCGATAGCTGTCAGCCAAATATCCCAATGCCCTAATTTCCAAATCCCAATTGCCTAATATCCTAATTCCTTTATTATTACACTTGGTTAGCGCCGAAGGCACGCTAAGCTCAGTTAAAGGGGTTATAAACCAATGGCCAGATATAGAAAAATAGGGGATATCCTGTTAGCGGAAGGGATTATCACCGAAACACAAATTAAAGAAGCGATTGCCGCCCAGCAAAAAGAAGGCGGGAAGTTGGGAGAAATCCTGGTTAAGCTGGGATATGTCACGGAAGAGCAAATCGTTATCGCCTTAAGCAAACAATTATCCATTTCTTATGTTTCCCTTGTCTCGGGAAAATTAAAGCCGGCCGCCGATCAGGAGCTGGAAGAGCTCGTTCCCCACGACTTTGCCGTGAGAAACCTGGTGCTGCCGCTTTTTCGCAATATCAATTCTTTAACGGTAGTGATGTTCAATCCCCTTGATTTAATCCTCATCGATAATTTAAAGAAACTGACCGGATGCGAGATAAATCTTATCATATCCACCAAAGCGGATATTTTAAAAGCAATCGAAGCGTTTTACGGCAAAGACAGCCTTTTGAAGGATATGATTGATGCGGCCGCCGGCGATAATATTGTCACCGCGGAGATCCGCAATGTGGCGCAGAGCGATTTAAGCATCGATAAACTTATCGAACAGGCGGAAGAGGCGCCGGTAATCAAGCTTGTTGATTTGATCATTAAGCAGGCGATTGACGAAAGCGCTTCGGATATCCACATCGAGCCCCAGTTTGATAAATTCAGCCTGCGCTATAGAATAGACGGTATGCTTTATGAGATGCCTTCCCCGGCCATGTCGTTGTATTCGCCGATCGTATCGAGGATTAAAATACTCTCCAAAATGGATATCGCGGAAAAACGCCTTCCTCAGGACGGAAGCTTTATGGTGAAGATGGGCGAACGGATCATCGATTTGCGGGTATCAAGTTTGCCTACGATTTACGGCGAGAAGGTCGTCATGAGGATTCTTGATAAAACGCGTATCCCCCTTGATCTGGCAAAACTGGGATTTTTGCCCCAGGAATTGGAGATGATCAGAAAAGGCATATCCTCGTCTTACGGTTTGGTTTTTCTTACCGGGCCTACGGGCAGCGGAAAATCAACGACGCTTTACGCGGCGCTTAATGAGCTGCGCTCGTCGACGACCAATATCCTTACCGCGGAGGACCCTGTCGAATACCGGGTCGAAGGGATCAACCAGGTGCAGGTTAAACCGGATATCGGCTTGACTTTTGCCACAGCCTTACGCTGTTTTATGCGTCAGGACCCCGATATAATCCTGGTAGGAGAAGTGCGCGATTTGGAAACCGCGGAAATCTGCATAAAAGCGGCTTTGACCGGGCATCTGGTTTTATCTACCCTGCATACCAATGACGCGGCTTCTACTGTCACCCGGTTGGTGGATATCGGGTTGCCCAGTTATCTGGTTACGGCAAGTTTACGTTTGATTGTTGCCCAACGATTAATACGTAAACTCTGCCCTCAATGCAAAGAGCCCTATGAGGTTAAGGAAGAAGAAATTCCCAAGGGGGTAAAGCTTAATTCCCCCGTGATTTATAAAGCGAAAGGCTGTGAAAAATGTAATTTTATCGGTTATAAAGGAAGGATGGTTATCCCCGAGATCATTCTGATGAGCGATGAATTGCGGGAAGCCATTCATAACAAGTGCAGTCCCGCTCAGTTTATGGAGATAGCCCGGCACAAAGGAACAATGACCCTTTTGGAGAGCGGTATCAAAAGAATCGAAGAGGGCGCTACTTCTTTAGAAGAAGTTCTTTCTTCGACTACGATATTTTAATAAAAATAACATAAAAACCAAAAAACTGAAAAACCAAAAAACTTAACAATGAGCGATATTTTTAGATTCAGAGAATTTCCGGTATATAAAGACGCAAGAAAATTGAGAAAAGATTTAAAGCTGCTAAGTAAAGAAAAATTCCCCGGAACCGAACAATATTGTTTAACATCTCAGTTGTGGAGAGCATTGGATTCGATTATTCTCAATATAGCCGAGGGTTCAGACAGATGTTCAGATACGGATTTCAGTAGATTTTTAAACAATTCCTTAACCTCCGTTAATGAAGTAGCCGCCCGTTTGGATTGTGCTTTAGATGATGGCTATATTACTGTAAAAGAGCAAGACATATTTATTCCCTTGGCTGAAAATATTGCGAAACAGCTAAAGGCTTTTAGTTCAAAAGTACGAAATGATAATGGTTAGTTTCTCGGTTTTTAAGTTTTTTCGTTTTTAGGTTACCTACCATGCCCCAATACCTCTACGTTGCTAAAACAAAAGACGCGCGTCAGATAAAAGAGAAAGAAGAAGCCGGCTCCCGGGAAGAGCTGGTGGCGCGGCTGCGCAGCCGCGGGCTGTTTATTATCTCGCTGGCGGAGGTGCAGGTTCAGAAAGGTCCCACGCTTTTTTTTATGAAGAAAAGCAAGCGCGGATCGGTCAATCTTTACGACCTGACGCTTTTTTCGAGGAACCTGGCTACTACCTTGTCGAGCGGCGTAACATTATTGCGCAGCCTGGAGATACTCGCCGTTCAAACCGAGAGCGCTAAATTGGAAAAAATACTGAAAGCCTGCTCCGGATACATAAAAGGCGGGCTTTCTTTAAGTGATGCCATCGCCAAGTACCCCAATGTTTTTTCGCCGCTCTGGCGGGGTATTGTGGAAGTGGGGGAGGCCAGCGGAAATTTACCGTCGGTTCTGGAGAGATTGGCGGATTATTTAGAGATGCGCATGGATTTTGAGCGTAAAGTGCAGAGCGCGATGGTATACCCGGCGATAATTCTTGTCGTTGCGGGCGGCGCGATGGTTGTTTTTTTTAAGTTTATCCTTCCTAAATTTACGGAAATATTCAAGCAATTTAATATGAAATTACCCCTGTCGACGCAGATTATGTTCACGATCAGCCAAATTTTTGAAAAATATTTTATTTTACTTTTGGGAGGAACTGTAGGTTTAGTGATTGCCGGTATTTATGCGATGAAACAGCCCGAAGTAAGAAAGGTGTGGGATAGAGTCAGCCTTAAATTACCGATACTGGGCCCTCTTCTCACTCTCACTGCTTTGGAGAGGTTTACTTCTACGATTAATATTCTTTTAGACAGCGGGCTTCCCCTGGTATTCAGCCTCGAAGTTTCGGCGAGAGGTATCGGCAATTCTCTTTTGGAACATAGCATCCTGGCGGTTAAAGATAAGGTTAAGGAGGGTTCTCCTTTATCCGACGAATTAAGGAAGCTTAATATTTTTCCCGCTCTCGTATCGGAGATGTCCAAAATCGGCGAAGAAACCGGCAGTATGCCTGAGGTGTATAAAAAAATATCAGTATATTATCAAAAAGAATTATCGGCGCGCGTCGAGCGTCTTGTCGCGGCGTTCGAGCCGTTAATGATTGTTTTTATGGGACTGCTTATCGGAGCAATGGTTATTTCTTTATTTCTGCCCCTGTTTAAGCTTAGCTCGCCTGGCGGGTAATACTAAACCACCGACGAATTCGGTGGCAATCCACTCAAAAGTAACGTATCGGCGAATTGGGGAATTTGCCATTCTCTAAACGCGGCAACCGCTGATCTGGCTAAGCATTCCAGCGGTAAGGCGGAGGCGGCGCTTCATATCTACTGGCGCGCTACCTAAAAAAAACATTTGACTTTTGCCAATGGAATATTATGATTAATAGTATAGAAATCAACAAAAAGTATTTCATTTATACATACCGGAAAGTTAATAAAGAAAAAAGGAGGATACTTATGAGAAGAAAAAGCTTTACGCTTTTAGAATTGGTAATCGTTCTTATTATTCTCGGCGTTTTAGCTACATTAGGCATTTCGCAATACATGAGAAGTATTGAGCAATCTCGCGGCGCCGAAGCGCGGTCAATATTGGGCCAGATTCGCACTTCTGTTTTAGGCTATTATATGTCAATAAGTACTCTGACCGGTATCGATAATACTGCTGTCGGCATAGGAACAACTAACGATCTTATTCCTTCTTCTTGCCGAGCCAGTCATTATTTTAACTACGCTTTGAGCCTTATAACTTCTACCACTCTTAGAATTGATGGAACTCGTTGCAGCGCCGGCGGCAAGACGCCCACGGCTAGTGTTGGTATAGGGGGTATTCAGTTGACGGTTGACGCTAACGCCGGTACCGATACCTGGTCGATGTCCCCGGCTTATAGGTGATACCCGGCGTAATATTTTTGAAATTAATAAGAGGTTTTTATTCCCAGCTTAATCGCTTTGGTATAACAGGGGTTACTAAGGGTATAGTTTTTTTCAAGGTAATAAGCGATAGGCAGGTATAAATAAGCAGGGGCAAAATTTTGTTTTAGGGCGATAGCTTTTTGAAGAAAAGCTATCGCCCTTTTTGTTTTTTCCATAGCCAGGTATATTTTGCCTAAATTAAAATGGGCTTGTAAGTCAAAAGGATTTGTTTTTATCCGGGCCCGGTAATAAGAGATTGTTTTTTTGCTTAGCCGGTTTATTTTTTCGTTTTTCCGTTTGCTTCGTAAAGTCCGGTAAGAAGCGGGTAAGCCGATAAAAAATCCGGGTCAAGCTTTATCGCTTTTTCCAGATTTTTTATCGCATCTTCCGGCAAGCCGGTTTTTCTGTATAAAACTGCCAGATTGTAATAAATTCCCGGCGTTTCATTATTCATCGCGATAGTCTGATTATATTCTTCTATAGCTTTTTTGTAATTGCCCAGCGCGGAATACGCTAGCCCGAGGTTATAGTGCGCCGGGGCGCTGGGCGTTGTCTGGAGAGATTTTTTCAGATACCGGACAGCTTTCGGGATATCTTGATGATTAAAATAATACATCCCCAGCGCGTTATATACCCACTCGTGTTCGTTTTTTAGTTTCGGTTCTATCGCCAGGGTTTTTTTATATAATTTTACCGCTTTTCTAAAATCGCCCGCCATATAATATTCGTCAGCTAAATTTTTCCACATCCGCGCGCTTTTCGGCGAGTATCGTAACGTCCGTTTGTAAAAAGCGAGAGGTTCCCGCCAATAATTATTTTGTTGTATCGTGCGGATAGAATAGAAAATCACCAGCGATAGCGTCAGAAGTATCAACGGCAGTCTTAAATTATTTTTTTTGTATAGAAAGGATAATTTTTCGGCGATAACAAGGAAAAAACCGATCGAGGGGAGATAGAGCCAGTGTTCAGCCATGTAAGCGTTTATTGGGTAGATATTCGCATAGGGAAGAAGGGTAAGAAAAAACCAGAGAATAGAAAATGTTACGAGATAATTTTCCTTTCTTTTTTTGAACGCATAAACAAGCAGACCTGAAAAAATAGTTGCGCCGGCAATTATTTTTGCGATATTCAAAGCGCCGGGGGCTTTGCCGTATTCTACGTGGAGGTTGAACGGCAATATCAATAATTTGAGGTAATCGAGAAGCGCGCAGAAAAAATTAATTGTCCTTACGGTAAAAGGAGGGGTTTCAACGCCGGCGAGCGGTAATTTTAACAGCGCGTGCCGGGCGATAAGATAAAGGGAGCTTAAAATAAAAAGAAAAAATATTTCTTTTCTTTTTATTCTCCTTCGCCGAATACCCTGCGGCTTGCCGCAGGGATGAAGGCTCTGCTGCTTGGCTTCGGAGAAATGAAGCTGGATACCCCGCGGCTTGCCGCGGGGAGAACATTGGTGCTTCATTTTACCGCAGAAAACCGCCGTTGTAAGGCGGCGGATGAATGCGGTAAAATAATCCCGCCGTATTTTGGCGGGATTATACCGGTAAGCCCCCGGCTCTACGAGCCGAAGGGTTCGGAGAGCCACCGGCGTAAGCCGGTGGTAGTTCACTGCCGCGATAAAGGATGGCGCGGTTGTTTTACCCGATGGAGAAAGTTTAAGTTGATTGTTTTTTTGATCAAGATAAGCATAGAGAACCAGCAAGGCGGGCACAACGATTACCGACGATTCTTTTGACAATAGCGCCGCCAGGTATGAAGCGGTTAACGCGGCGCGCCATCGTAATTCAGGTTCGCGGCAATACTTTATGTAAGACAATAGCGCGAGAAGAATAAATATTGCCGATAACAAATCGGCCCTGCCGGATATGAAAGAAACTGCTTCCGTGTGAAGAGGGCAGGCGATAAATAATACGCCGGTAATAAACGCGGTCAGATAATCGCCGGCAATAACAGAAATCAGCCAATATAATAATAGCGCTACGCTTATGTGCAGGAGGATATTGGTTAAACGGTATCCCGCGGGGTTTAATTTCCACAACGCGTAGTCGCCGGCGTAGGTTACGATTTCCAGCGGCCGGTAAAAAGCGTTATCCCGGTCTAACCCCCCGGTGATATTAGTTTTGAATACTTCGCCTAAGCCGTTCCAGCTTCTTATGTGATTGTTGCGGACGACTAAAACCTTGTCGTCCCAGATAAATTTACCGCCCAGCGAGCCGGAATAAATAATAAATCCCAGGGAGGCGATTAAAAAAAGATGCGCAAAAATATATTTTTTAGCCATTTATTTTCCAGCAGATTATTTCTTTGAATGTTCCCCAGATTGTTTTTAAATTAGCTACTTTAGATTTACCGCCGGCGCGGGGGAGGTTGACGATGGAGATTTTTTTAAAGCGAAATCCTTGTTGGTAGGCTTTGATCACTAATTCAAAATTGAAGACGAATCGAGAATTTACGCATATTTTATCAAGAATTTTACGATGGAACAAATAAATCCCTTCGAGTGTGGGAAATTTACCGAAAAGGAGCCGCAATAACAGCCTTACCCCGGCGGACATGATTTTTCGGAATAATGAAGTATTGCGTTGATGATAAACCGTCGTGACGAAGTCAACGCTGTCGTCAAGCGCTTTCGCGCATTGGCCAAGCGCGGCAGGTTCGATTTGGCCGTCGGCAGGAAAAAATGATATCCAGCGATAACGCGCCTGCCGGAAACCGTCCGCCAGGCATTTGCCGATACCTTGTTTGAGCGTATGGGTAATAATAGTTACGTGGGTGTTTTTTTTAGACAGGCGGTCGGCAATTTTTGGCGTTTCATCGGTTGAGCCGTCGTTGATAATAATAATTTCGTAGGCGCTGCCGGATATTGTTTGTAATACGGCGTTGACACTTTCCGCAACTTCGCCGAGGGTTTTTTCTTCGTTATAGGCGGGGATAATAACCGAAAGATCAATCATAATATTCAATTACGAATGGGAAGAACAATTTCGCCGATGGCAACGCTTCCGTCGGGGTTAATCGATTTTTGGCTTATTTTTTGATCGAAAGTAAAAAATGTGCCTCTGTCCATCGAAGCTAATGTTAAGAGCAGAGCATATTTTCCTTTCGGTAAGTAACCCGGTATGGTCATAATATAGTAATCGTTGATAGTTTCGTCTTTTTGCCAGCGCTGGGTAGGATATATTCCATAACAAAGTTGGCGGATAGTTTCGTAGCGGGTTTTGCCGTTCTGGTCGACTAATCGGATAAGCATCCCCAGGGTATTGTCATTTGGGTTTAAACAGCGCCAGGTAAAAGAAAATTTAATTGCCGTTGTCCCGCCTGCCTTTACCGGCGAATAATTATAATCCTGGAGGCTGATTTTACCGGCAAGCGCGGCTGACGGTGTTTTATCAAATCCGCGTATCTTCGCCGGGATAATTTCGTATAATTTTTTATTGCCGGGGTGATTTTTTTTAAAAAGGGCGATGCTGTCAATAAAATCTATTACTTGCCAATTATTTCCTTCAAGAAAACGACGCATGTTTAAATCGGAATCAGGTTTGCGAAAGTATATCGTTGTATAGATATCATTAAAATCAATAAGCGCGTATTCGATATTGTCGGGGATAGCGTAAGGAACCCCGGGCCTCAGTTCGCCCTGGTAGATATAGTGGAAGGCATATAAGTAGCGCCGGTTCGACAGGTGGCTTAAAAATTCAAAAGTGCTCACAACCGCCGCGTTTTTGGGAATCATGGCAATCAAGCGTTGTTTTTGTTTGGCGGTATTTTCTCTCAATAGGAGCACTAATTCTTTATTCATAGAATGGATCGGGCCGTAGATTATGTTGCTGATAATCGGCAGGATAATAATGTAGGAAAAGATGCGGCGCGGCAGATTGCCGCCGGAAAATTTTAACAAGCCGTATATCGCGGAAATATAAATGAAGGGGGTCATCGCGATAGTGTAATGATTGACGATACTATGTTCAGCTATTCGTGTCGAAAGAAGGTGCTGCAGGATATTGAGCGCGCAAATCATTAATTCTTTGAGGGCAAAAAGAGAAAAGAAACCAGCGGGCATTAATATTTGCAGGATGAAATAACCGTTATCTTCTTGCAATAATGGTTGGAATAATATGGATGGCCGTGTAAGGATATTTTTAAATATTTCCGGAAAATCTTTTCCTAAATAGGCGTAAAACTGTTCATAGTTTACACCGGTGCGAAAATGCGGCAGAAAAACAAAAATCCCCAGATATAACCAGACGAGGCTTATCGTTATGGGCAGTATTGACCAGCGCCACGGTTTTTTATCCAGCGCCGCGTATATTCCTATCATCAGCGTAACCAGGGTCATATCCAGGCGGCAAGCAATCGTGAGCAGGATACAGGTTATGTACCACCAGAAGCGGTCAGTCTTTAAACAATAAAATGCCCATAACAGCGTCAACCCGGCTAAGACTAAATCAAAGTATTCAAAAAGCGCAAGAAACCATAGCGCGGGATATAAAAGATAAGAAACGGCAAACGCGGCGCCTAACCTTGGGGAGTGAGCGTGGCGGCCGATTAGGAATATCGGCATCGCTCCGGCGGCGAGGATGATTACTTTTATTATCAACATTGCCTGCGGAGAACAAAAAAACAAAGCATAAAGAAGGCTAAAGGGATAAGCAATAATTTCAATAGCATTACCCCATATCGTGGTATTGTCGATAATCGAAGCGCGGGGGCTGCCATGCAGGATATTCCAATATTTTTGCAAATGGATGGCAAAATCAAAATCAATATGAGAAAATGAGTTGTATTTCCATAAGCAGATGGCGCTGAAAATCACTGTATAGATCAGCATTCCCAGCAATACAATAAAAAAGTATTTTTGTTTTAAAATGTAATTAAACGCTATTTTAAGATTTTTCATATCATCAACAATACACTGTTTAAAAGGATTAGTCAAGAATTTTCCGGTAAGAAAATTACGCCGGATAGAGACGGCCAGGTATTCGGCGAAAAGCTTTTTTGTTTTTGTCGTTAGCCTGCCGCTAAACACCTCGCCGGTAATTTTGCACAAAACAGTTGCAGTTTAAGGTTGGCCGGTGTATTATTATTTCTTGATGAAGAATAACGAGAAAGTAAATATAGGAATGATCGGGTTGGGTTATTGGGGAAAGAATATTTTACGTAATCTTGTCGAGTTGGGGGCAGTATACGGAGCCTGTGACTCCAACGCCGGTGTTATCGCCGAACGGAAAAAAGATTTTCCCAATTTGACCTATTTTTCCGATTATAAACAATTGCTGGCCGATGATCGGATGAAGGCGGTTGTTATTGCCGCTCCCGCGGCAGCTCATTATCAATTAGCCAAGGACGCGCTTTGCCGGGATAAGGATGTTTTTGTGGAGAAGCCTTTAGCGCTTACTTATGAACACGGACGGGAGCTGGCAGATCTGGCGGAACGCAAAGGAAAGATTTTGATGGTCGGCCATATCCTGAATTACCATCCTGCCTTATTGAAAATGAAAGATTTAATCGCCGGGGGCGATTTAGGGAAGATCCAGTATGTATATTCAAATCGTTTGAATATAGGGAAGCTTAGAGTTGAAGAAAATATTCTTTGGAGTTTCGCTCCCCATGATATTTCGGCGATGCTGATGCTTTTAGAAGAAGAACCGGTAAGGGTGACTTGCTTTGCCGCTGATTATCTTAACGAAAATGTTTACGACGTTACTTTAAGTTCTTTCGAATTTAAAAATAAAGTTAAAGCTCATATTTTTGTCAGCTGGCTGCACCCCTTTAAAGAACAAAAACTTGTTGTTGTCGGTTCTAAGGCAATGGCGGTTTTTGACGACCTGGCTAAAGAAAAACTTATCGTTTACCCTCATACGATCGAGTGGCGGAACGGCAAAATCCCCGTTTCTAACAAAGCGGAAGGTATAAGCGTTGACGTAGAGGAAAAAGAGCCCTTAAAAGAGGAGCTCAAACATTTTATAGAGTGTGTTGCCAGTCGCAATACCCCCCGGACCGACGCTAAAGAGGCTTTGCGTGTTTTAAAAGTTCTTGAAGCCGCGGAGGAGTCAATTAGATCATGCTCCGGAGCGCGAACGGCGATGGAAAATAAAAAACATTTTATCCATTCCAGCGCGGTTATCGATGAAAACGTTGATATCGGCGAGGGGACGAAAATCTGGCATTTTTCTCATATTCTGAAAAATGTTACTATCGGTAAAAATTGCGTTGTCGGCCAGAATGTGATGATCGGGCCCGATGCCGTAGTCGGCAGCAATTGCAAAATACAGAACAATGTTTCGCTTTACAAAGGCGTAACGCTTCAGGATGACGTTTTTTGCGGCCCGAGTTGCGTGTTTACCAACGTTATCAATCCTCGTTCGTTTATCGAACGTAAAGATGAATTTAAAGATACGCTGGTTAAAAAAGGCGCTACCATCGGCGCCAACGCGACGATTATCTGCGGTGTTGATATCGGCAGCTACAGCTTGGTCGGCGCGGGGGCGGTGGTTACCAGGGATGTAAGCGATTATGCGCTTGTCGCGGGAGTCCCGGCTAAGCAAATCGGCTGGGTATGCGTTTGTGGAACGACGTTAAGTTTACGCAAAAATAACGCAAAATGTATCAGGTGCCAAAGGCGTTATAAATTTAATGCCGGCAGGTTAAGCGAAAAAAAATAAGCCGGGATATCGGATGCGATGGACAAAATATTTCATAGAGACAGTATTTTTAAAAATACCCGAAAAGCCTGGCAAAAGTATAAAGATAACCCCAGGGTTTTTAATTTCCCCGAAAGAATTACCGTCGAAATAACCAACCGGTGCAATCTGAAGTGTTTTATGTGCCCCCGTAATTTTGTCGATATGAAGTTGGGCGATATGCAACCGGCGTTATTTAAAAAAATAATTAATGAGGCGGCGAATTTTTTACCGGTAGCGCTTGTGCCGTTTTTCCGGGGAGAATCGCTGCTCCACCACGATTTTTTGGAGATGCTTTCCTATGCTAAGGGAAAAGGCATCGCGCCGATCCAGCTTGCGACTAACGCTTATTTTTTAAATTCTACCATTGCGAGAAGAATCATCGATCTTGAGATTGATTTTATTTCCTTCAGCGTCGACGCCAACAGTCCGCGGATTTATGAAAAGATCAGGAAGAACTCGGATTTTAAAAGAGTATTCTCCAATATATTGGATTTTATCTCGCATAAGAAAAATAAAGGCGCAAAGTTGCCTTTTCTCCAGGTCTCCGCGGTAAAAACCGATAAGAACAAGCTTTTTATCTCTGATTTTATAAATTTTTGGCGCGATAAAGTCGATAGGGTGCGAATATACCGGCAGCATTCCCTGAACGGAGAGTTGGGCCGCGTTAAGGCCGTTTCCGGCAGGAGGAAACCTTGTTTAAAGCTGCTTACCGATATGGTGGTTTATTGGAATGGCGACGTAGCGCTTTGCAACCATGATTGGCAGAGAAATGTTTTTATTGGAAATGTCAACAACCGTTCGTTGGAGGATATCTTCGGCGGCGCGGTTTATAACTGTATACGGGGAAAACATCTTAATAATACCCTGAAAGGTTTTATGCCGTGTGAATCTTGTTCGCATTGGAAAGTCCACTATCAAAAAAGAACACTCATGGGTGAAGCCTATGAAAAAATTTAATTTTCCCATTATCAAGCCTTACGCGTGGGGTAAAGAATTGTCTAATGTCGCGAAGGTTTTGGCCAGCGGTTGGTTGACGCAAGGCCCTTATGCCGATAGATTAGAAAAGAAGATAAACGCGTATATCGGTTCGCGGTTCTCTTTTCTGGTTAATTCTGCGACCTCAGGCTTGATCGCGGGCCTGGAGGCTTTAGGTTTACAAAGCGGCGATGAGGTAATCGTGCCGTCTTTTACTTTTCCCGCCACCGCTAATTCTGTGGTTATCGCCGGAGGAAGACCGGTTTTTTGCGATATCGATTTGGCGACGTTTAATATTGACGCGGACAAGATTGAAGCTTTGATTACCGGAAAGACGAAAGGGATTATCGCGGTGCATGCCTTCGGGCTTGCGGCGGATATGGCCGCGGTTAGAAAAATTGCCGGTAAACACCGTTTATTTATTATTGAGGATGCCGCTTGTTCTTTCGGCGCGGAATACCAGGGAAGGAAAACCGGTTTATTTTCCGATGTCGGCGTATTTTCTTTTCACCCCCGTAAAATAATAACCTGCGGCGAAGGAGGGTGTGTTGTTACGAACAATAGAGAGACAGCGAAAAAAATTGCTTGCTTGCGCAATCATGGCGAGTACGATAAGAAATTTATAAACCGCGGATATAATTTTCGTTTGTCGGATATCCAGGCGGCGGTTTTGGACGCTCAGATGGAGAGAGTCGACGCAATCATCGAACGGCGCATTAAACTTTCCCGAAATTACCAAGCTTTGCTTAAGCCTTGGGAGAAAAGAGGAATTTTGAAAGCGCCCTTATGCCCGCGGGGATACCGGCATATTTATCAATCTTATGTCGTTTTGCTGGCGGATTATGTTGACCGGGATAAAGTAAAGATGTTTTTAAAGGGGAAAAGCATAGAGACACAGTTCGGCACCTATTGCGTTCCCGCGCTTGATTACTATCTTAAAAATTTTCCTGCGCCGAAGGAGGCATACGCTGACGCGTATTACGCGTTTGCCCATTCCCTTGCGCTTCCTTTATATCATACATTGAGCGCCGGCGACCAGGAATATATTATCGGCAGGCTAAACCAGGCGATTAACATGGTTGCGCGATAACGCAACGATTATAATACAGAAAAATGCGTAAGTTGTATTTTTTCACTTGGCGGGAGGCGGTATGTGCGCGATAACGGGGATTATAAACCTCACGAAAAACCCGGTCGATAGGAAGATACTGTGGGATATGACCGACGCGTTAGCCCATCGCGGCCCGGATGGCCGAGGTATCTATATCGATCATTATCTTGGTCTGGGCCATCGGCGTTTGGCGATAATTGATTTATCTGATGCGGCATCGCAGCCGATGCGTAGCGCGGATAAAAATTTTGTCGTAAGCTATAACGGCGAAATATATAATTTTTGCGCGTTACGCAGCCAGCTAAAGCATCGTTACGATTTTCGTTCGCGTTCCGATACGGAAGTAGTGGTTAACGCTTTCGCGGCGTGGGGCGTTAATGCCCTGAAAAAGTTCAACGGGATGTTCGCGCTGGCGTTGTGGGACAAGCGCAGCAGGACTCTTACCCTGGCGCGGGACAGGTATGGAATAAAACCGTTGTATTACTGGCGCAACGAAAAAGTTTTTATTTTTGCTTCGGAAATAAAGGCCTTTCTAAAGCATCCGGAATTTAAAGCCGTCGTGGATCGCGAAGCGCTTCTCGAATATTTTACTTTCCAAAATAATTTTACCGATAAAACATTGTTTAATGGGGTCAAGCTCTTGCCCGCCGGTTCTTTTTTACAGGTTTCCCTTAAAGAAGGAGCAGCGATCAATGCGCATTGTTATTGGGATTTTTGTTTTAAAGAAGAAAAATCATTGAAAAATAACAATGAGTACTATGAAGAGCTTGACCGGTTATTTAAACGGGCGGTAAAACGCCAGCTTGTCGGCGACGTGGAGGTAGGGTCGTTTTTGAGCGGGGGGATCGACTCCGGTTCGATCGTCGCCGCGGCGAGCCATTATCAACCGGGCTTAAAGACTTTTTGCGTGGGGTTTGACCTTTCTTCGGCATCGGGATTAGAGTTGTCGTTTGACGAAAGGAAAAAAGCCGAGAGGCTTTCTTATCTTTATCAAACCGAGCATTACGAGATGGTTTTGAAATCCGGGGACATGAAACGCTGTCTTCCCCGATTGATATGGTCACTGGAGGACCTTCGCCTGGGGCAGAGTTACCCCAATTTTTACGCCGCTAAAATTGCTTCACGTTTTGTTAAGGTCTGCCTCTCCGGTATCGGCGGAGACGAGTTGTTCGCGGGTTATCCGTGGCGATATTATCGTACCATACACAGCAAGAACTTTACCCATTATATCGAAGAGTATTATCGATATTGGCAGAGGCTTGTGCCTAATAAGATTATCAGGAATTTATTTTCTCCGGTATGGGATAGCGTGAAGCATGTTTGGACCCAGGATATATTCAAGAATGTTTTTCCTCCCCGGATGTCTTTGCCTCGCACGGCGGAAGACTATATAAACCATTCTTTATATTTTGAAGGGAAGACATTTTTAAACGGCCTTTTTATCGTCGAAGATAAGCTGAGTATGGCCAATAGTATGGAAGTGCGCGTTCCCTTTTTTGATAACGATCTTGTCGATTTTGCCATGAAGATTCCCGTGAAACTAAAATTAAAAAACATAAAAAAGGTTTTAAGCATTGATGAAGATGAGCTTGCGAAAAGGGAAAAATATTTTGCAAGGATGCGCGATGGGAAAATTATATTGCGAAAAGTCTTCGGCAAATACGTTGACGACAGTATAATCAAACAGTATAAGCAGGGGTTCAGCGGCCCGGATGCGAGCTGGTTCAGGGGGGAGAGTATCGAATATGTTAAGACGCTATTGTTAAGCCGGAAGGCGAATATCTATGATTATTTTGATTACCGGACGGTTCAGTCGTTGATTGCGGAACATCTCGGCGGTAAATTTAACCGGCGTCTTTTTATCTGGTCTCTTTTGTGCTTCGAATGGTGGCTTAAGATTTTTATATCGGGCAAAGCGCAGGAAAAACTTTAACCGGAGAGGTTTCTTATGCGAAGACAAAATAAAATTTCGCACAAACAGATTATTGCCGCGCATCATTTATTGCGCGATGATATCTTAAGAAAATGGAAAAGGGTTTTGCCGCTTAACGAGGCGTTTGGCGATAGATGGGAAAAGGCTCGTTATCTGGGTTTTGGAAAAAATACGAGTATCTATGATTCCAGTTTTATTTTCGGCGATGTTAAAGTGGGCGAGAATACCTGGATCGGCCCGTTTACGCTTTTGGACGGGAGCGCCGGGCTATCGATAGGAAGTTTTTGTTCGGTATCGGCGGGGGTGCAGATATATACCCATGACAGTGTCGCGTGGGCTATCTCCGGCGGGAAAGCTAAATATGCGTATGCCCCGGTGGCGATCGGCGATTGTTCTTATATCGGGCCAAACGCCGTGATATCTAAAGGCGTGGTTATCGGCAATCATTGTATTGTGGGTGCCGGCAGCTTTGTGAATAAGAATATACCATCGTTTTCTGCCGCTTTTGGTATCCCTGTCAAGGTGGTCGGCAGGGTGAAGATCGATAGGAACGGCGCGGTAACGATAGTCTATAAGAAAAATAAATCATAGGAGATATCATGAGCCATCTTGATACCCGGAAAAGTTTTACGCTTATTGAGCTTAGTATTGTTCTTGTTATTTTGGGCGTGTTGGCTACTCTTTCGCTTAATTATGCAGGGATTATGCACGAAAAGACGCTTGGCCGGGAAGCGGCGTCGCAGTTGAAACTTATCCAGTCCGCGTTAGAAGCTTTGCGCGTCGAAACCAATGCCGACAGCTATACGCCTTGCGGGCCTACCGCGGATTGCAACGCTAAGCTTCGTATTATACTGCCCGGTAACGGTAATTGGATTTATTCGGTTATGGCAGCAGGAAACGGCGCCGGCGCTACTTATACGGCTACGGCAACCCGGCAGGGAATAGCATTATGCACCTATACCATCAATCAAGCGCAGACAGATCCGGTGAATAATGGTTGCCAGCCGTAGCGTCGGGCGATTGGCAGAAAGATTGTGCTTTGGCCGAATTTATGAATAAAACCAGTCGTTATGATTTAATCAGCCTGAGCGTGATTGCGCTCGTCAGTATTTTTTCGCTCTGCCGGTTTAATTATCTCCCCCAATTTATTGACGGTTATTATCATTTATCCGTGGCTAACGCTTTTTTGAAATCCGGCGGCTGGGTAGGCTGGTCCTGGTGGGATTTTGCGCCGTTAGGCCGGCCGCATCTATATCCGCCTTTATATCATTTTATCTTAGCGGGCTTAATCAAATCCGGGATCAGCGGTATCAACGCCGTGCGGCTTACCGAAGTTTCAATTGTTCCTTTATTTTTTATAAACGTATGGTATGTTTTTCGGCGGCTCACCGGCGTTAAATTCGCTTTTTTTACTACCTTTATCTTAAGCGGATTTTTCCCTTTTTATTCCTCGGTTTCCGCCAATGTCCCGGCCAGCCTTGCCTTAATTTTTGGGGTTTTTACCTGGTTTTTTACGGCGCGACGACAAACCCGCCGCGCCGTGTTGATGCTAACTCTGTGTTTTTATACTCATGCGGCAATACCCTGGCTATTTTTTATTTCTCTTGTTTTTGCCGCGGTCTTCGATCAAGATTATCGAAAAATTATTTTAAAAATAATTATCCTCAGCCTTATTTTTTATTCGCCCCTCCTTGATCATCAAATTAAATACCTGAGTTATCTTAACATAAAGGTATGGGCTGAAGCGTCTTATACTTATGTTAATATTTTTGTCATGCTTTTCGGATTATTCTCGTTATTCAAAAATTTACGAAATAACACCCTGGCTTACCGATTTTTTTTAGGATATGTTTTAGCCGGGGCGGTTATCTTTGCGAAATATCCCTATCGTTTTTTCAGCGCGCAAGGTTTTATCGGTCCGGCGCTTATCAGCGCGTGGCTGCTTGAGCAGGCGGTGAAGCCGTTGAAAGGTTTAGGTTTACATTTATTTGTCGTTGCCGTAAGCGTTTATTTGTTTTTATTCAGTTCTATACTCAGTATTAATAGGGGAGACCCTAAGGTTGAGCTGATGGCGTCAACTTGCTATAAATTTATCAACGGCAGTATGCTTGATGTCGGTCAATATCAATCATCATTTTATCCCGGGTATTATAATGATGTTATCGCAGTGATTAAGAAGAATACTTCCCCCGATGACATAATTTCTTCCAACGTTATGGTTATTTCTCAGATTTTTTCAAGTCTTTGCAATCGGCCTTGCGCCAATTCCATGCTTATGGAGACGCGTCCGAAAAATATTTCCCATGGTTATGAGAATTCGAAAATTATCGTATGGCTTAAAGATGTGGCTGGAAGCAAAGGTGATTTTAAACATACGGGATGGGAAAAAATATTAGAAAATGACATTTTATATGTTTTTTTGAATCATAATTGCCGCGTGAAGGCGGTTATCCTGCCGGCTAAGATAAGATTTATCCGCGTATAGGAAGAATTTGTCGCTATGTTTGTCGCCGGGGCGGTAGTATGGTATAATTTAGATAGGGGATAGGGGATATGTTAACCAAAAAAAGCCCATTTTTTAGAGCATTCTTCCGGTTGAGGAAGGCTACCGGTTTCATCGAACTTATTGTGGCGGCGCTTATTTTATCCGCTGTGGTGGCCGGGCTTCTGTCTTCTTTTATCTCGGTGCGCAGTTACATCACCCATTCCAACAAACGGCTGGTATCGGCTAATCTGGGAAGAAGTATTTTGAGCCGGCTTGGCGGATGTGTCAGCGAGGCTTCATGGAACGTTAGCGGCACCGCGCTCTACGCGCCGCCGGGCCAAGCGTGGCAACCCCATACTGCCGGCGATGTGGCGGTGGGTTTAGGGCCGATTGATAATATAAATTACGATCCTGCTCCTGCCGGTTCTACCGGTTATCGGGTGCGGCGGGTCGAGACGCCGGCGGGCGACGAACGTTATCGCGAAGTCGAGGTAAATATTACCTATCCCGACTAATCAAAATAATGCTTACGCATTATTTTGATTAGTCGTAAACGAAAACGTAAAAACAAAACCTGAAAAAATTCTATGGATTATCGGATTCTCGGTTTTCTTTCAAAATATTCCCAAAAAACAAAACGGCTGTATTTTTTTCCTACCTGCCGGCAGTCCGGTCGGAACCGAAAAAATGCGTCATGCTTGCCTGACGGTAGTCAGGAATTTTTCCGGTTTATAAAATCCGTTACGTTAATCGAATTGATAATTACGATGACTCTTTTCAGCGTGATCATTATTGCCGCCGGCTCTTTTGAGATCACCGCTAACCGGCTTTTTCTTTCTTCGGAAAGAAAAGCGGCGGTGCTTAATGAGATGACTTATGTTTTAGAGCATATCAATAAAAGTTCCCTCCGGGTGCATAGTATGGGCGGCGGTAGCGGCGTTCAAGTTACGCCCAATACGAGGATAGCGTTTAGGTTGGATAATAATCCGCCGACGCCGCTTGTCTTTACCGACGATATATGGGTAGCCTATCAATTTGATACTGCGACGAGTAATATAAGTTATTGTCCCAACTGGAATACAGCAGGGGCAGGGTCATGCACCGGAGCTTGGGAAGTATTAACTTCAAGATTAAATAGTGTGACTATTGCCACTACTCCTTACGTCAGTTTGCAGCTTACGGGCGTGTACAATCCGGCGATAGCGAACGATTCCAGCATTAATCCTAACGTAACTGTTCAGACTACTATTTATTGTCCCGGTTACTCCTCATAGCTTTTATTTTTTGCTGCGCAAAAAATAAAAGATACCCTCTAACCGGCAAAGCGCTTTAGGCCAATCAGCCAGCCGCCGAATTGCCTCATAATTAGTATTGCCGCATCAAACACCAGAAGGTTTCAGCGCTTTACCAATACGGGATTATTATTGTTTTATTCTCTTTTAAGCGATAAGCCCTCCTGGGTAACGCTTATTTATTAGGCAATACTGCGGCGATGTGTTATCTTGCGGTGCCCGAAAAATATGATATAATCCATATTTATATGGGCGGATCAATGAAAAAAATATTTCTATTTATTTTGTTTATTTCCGGCGTAATTTTTTCTTCGAAAGCGGCGCCGTGTTACGGCACGAGAATGCCCAGCCGGAAGCAATTTTTTGCCGGAGCCCAGAGCTATACTATTTTTCAAAGAAAGCTGGAGGGGGATTTCGGCAATCTCCGCAGCCAGCAGGGTTTTTTTACGCTTTCCGGCGGCCTGAGCGATTGGCTCAGCATCGATTTAAAAATCGGCACGGGAAATATCCTGCAGCACCCGGTCGGCCGGAACGAAATAGATTATCCTACGAGCTTTGCCGGCGGTTACGGGTATCGCCTGAAATTACTGGATAAAGAAACAACAAAAGCGGTTTTTGGTTTCCAGCATATCAGCGTGCATCCCTATTCTAGGGAAATCGGCGATGTGCGCAACGAAGCCATTCTTGACGATTGGCAATATTCCCTGCTTGTTTCTCAGCAGGTAAAAACGATTACGCCTTATATCGGCGCGTATTGGTCGCGTGTTGACTATATCCATCACTGGGATAACGAACATAAACGCAAGATGTCCAGCTTAGCGCATGCGGTCGGCCTGGTCTGCGGCGTTGATTTTGACGTCACAAAAAAATCGTGGCTAAATTTAGAGGGGCAGTTTTTTGCCGGCTCCGCCTTTTCCGCAAGTTATAATTATTCATTTTAACTAAAAAACTCGTTTTCCAAACGAATTTTTTAGTTAAGAAGGAAAAAATGCCGCCGTTTTTTGAAAGTTTCCTAAAGCCAAAATATAAGGAATAAAATAAATTCCTTGCAGCCGGCTCGCCTCACGGCGAAGCCGTGGGCTATCCCTGGGGCAAGCCCGCAGCCCCGTTTCCCTGATATATTGATTAAGGTTCGGGGCGTCCCGTACCTTAGTATACTATCTAGGGTAACGGGACAGGGTATTTCGCTGGCTGCATGGCGCTTTGCGCCACCGGAATTTCTTTTATTTGTTTTGTCCGCCACAAATAATAAATTATTCAGGCGGATCCGCCTTCGGCGGAAAAACCTATGCTGCGGTTTTTCCGCTTGCAAAGCGAGACTTCGCCAAAAGATGGAAACTTTTGGCGAGCAAACTTTCCCTTTCGTTTCCGAAACGGGAAATTGGATTTTCCAATTTCCCGCGGCAAAAGACGCCATTCATCCCCGCTGCAAGCAGCGGGAAATTCTGGCGGATTTTGTTAAAAAGAGATTTGGGCGGCATTTTTTCCCGGAGCCGGGAAAATGCGCCAAACGCATTTTACCGGCTAATGATAAAGAAAACCTCAGATTTTCAAACTTACCTCGAAGATACATCCAATTTGAAAGGGCATGCTGAATGCCTTTATCTTCCCGAATCTAAAGAAGAAGTCCGGTTCTTAATCGGCGAGTGCAATCGGTCAAAGTCCCCCCTGACGGTTTCCGCGGGGAGGACCGGGACTACCGCCGGTTGCGTCCCCTTGTCCGGAGCCTTACTTTCTTTGCAAAATCTCAATAAAATTATCAATATTGATGCCGGGGTAAAAGAAGCGCGCGTGGAAGCGGGAGTTTTGCTGGAGGATTTGTTGAAAGAGGCAGTTAAATTTAATCTTACCTTACGGGCGTCGCCTACCGAGCCTCTGGCTTATGCCGGTGGGGCGGTTTCAACCGCCGCTTCCGGCGTGCGGGGCTTTGGCTATGGTTCAATACGAAACTATGTCCGCGCGATCGAGATTGTCCTGGCGGGAGGCGATGTTCTTAAGATACAACGGGGAAAAATTTTTTCCCTGGGGAGGGCTTTCGATTTCACCTGCGGCGGTAAAAGATTTAAATTCAATCTCCCTTCCTACGACATGCCGCCGGTTAAGTCTCAGGCCGGTTTTTTTGTTAAAGATAATATGGACTTGATCGATTTATTCATCGGCAGTGAAGGCGTGCTGGGGATTATTACCGAATGCTGTCTTTCGCTGCAAACAATCGCGCCGTACATTATCGACGGGTTGGTTTTTTTTGACTGTGAAGAGAAAGCGTTGGGGTTCAGCGGGAGCGTAAAAAGCCTTAAGCGGGATAACTTGATAAATCCGGCGTCGCTGGAGTTTTTTGATCATAATTCTTTAGAGTTGTTAGGGCCGGTTTATTCTTTTATCCCCGCTTCGGCCGCGGCGGCAATTTATTTCGAGCAGGAAGCCGAAGATAAATCGTCGTCGGAGCAATTAATGGATACCTGGGCGAAGCTTATCGAAAACGGCGGCGCGTCCCTGGATACTTGTATCATCGCCGATAATCCCAATGCCCGCCGGAGCATTTTTGAATTCCGGCATAAAGTGCCGCAGCTCATCAACGAATTTTTAAGAGCGTACGGCCAACAGAAGATTGCTTCCGATATTGCCGTGCCGCCGGAACATTTTGCGGCGATGTATGAATCCTATAAATCAACCGCCCGGGAAACGGCTCTGCGATACGTCAATTTCGGCCACATCGGCGAAGGGCACCTGCACTTTAATTTCCTGCCGCGCAGTGACCAAGAAAGCGTCCGGGCCGGGGAAGGCATCGCCCGCCTTTGCCGTCAAGCGGTTGCCTGGGGCGGGACAGTCTGCGCCGAGCATGGGGTAGGCAAGGTTAAAAAACCTTACCTTAAGATTATGTACGGCGATAAGCATATTAAAGAAATGGCGGCGTTGAAAAAATATTTCGACCCTAATTGCATACTCAATTTGGATAATATATTTGATAAGGAGTTTTTATTGTAGAAGCGGTTTTCCCATCCGCGAAGCGGATGGCGGTTATTTTTTGCGCAGCAAAAAATAATATGAAACGAGAATTAGACGTAGTCGCGGCGTTGATTAAAAAAGGCAGAAAGATACTCCTTTGCCGGCGGCATCTTCATGATCACTACGGCGGTTTGTGGGAATTTCCCGGCGGGGCGGTGGAAAAGGGAGAAACTTTTGAGGCGGCAATCGAGCGGGAGATAAAAGAGGAAACCGATTTAAACATTAAGGCTGTCCGATTGGTGGGTAAATTTTACGATGAGGATGAAACGTTGATCATCCATATTTATTTGTATCGTTGCGATATCATTTCGGGGCAGATTGCCGCTCGCGATTGCGCCGATTTTGGATTTTTCCCCTTGCCGGATATCGCCCGGTTGGATTTAGCTCCAGCCGATAAGAAAATTTATTATTTTTTACTGCGTAAAAAATAATTTTTGTTCGCCGGTAGGCGAGGCCGCATTTTTTCCGGAGGAAAAAATGGAAAATATTGCAAATTTTAACGTTAAGGGGTATAATTTGATTCTATCCGCCTTCGCCGAGGCTTCGGCGGATGTCACTAAATAGGCAAGCCCATGTGGCGGGTAGCCTTGTGAGGCTTCGACGTATGTTGTAGCGGCGGATAATGCATTTAGTTACCATGGGCTTGCTCAAGGGGTGTTCCATGAAAAAACAGACAATCAGGCAAGAATTGTTAGGGATTATCAGGAAAGACGCTTTTTTTAAGAAAAAAGTGGTTCTTTCCAGCGGTAAGGTCAGTAATTATTATGTCGATGTGCGCCGGATTAGTTTATCCAGCCGGGGTATTTATCTTACCTCGCGATTGATTTGGGATATTGTTAAAAAAGAAAAGGCTACTGCTTTTGGCGGGCCCACTTTAGGCGCCGACCCGATTGTGGCGGGGGTGTGCCTGCTTGCCGCTCAGGAAGGGAAAACGTTAAAAGGGTTTATTATACGCAAGGAGCCCAAGAAACACGGCCGGCAAAATTTAATCGAAGGTAAAGAATTATCCAAAAAAGATAAAATTATTATCGTTGACGATACCGCTACCAGCGGTTCTTCGCTTATTAAATCTATCGAGGCGCTGAAACAATCCGGCCTTAAGCCATTTAAGGCGATCGCGGTTGTCGATCGGGAAGAAGGCGCGCGCGATAATCTTGCTAAATTAAACTGCCCCTTGATTTCCCTGTTTAAAGCCGGCGAAATCGTCGATTTTTCCGGCTGAACTGCCGGCGGAATCGCCGGCGAGCCGGAAAAATTTCCGACGGAGACTGCAAAACAATGGTTTTTGAAAAAATCGCCAAAAAAGTTTTTATCCGGTATCTGTTATTTGCCATCTGCTTTCTGTCTTTATGCGGGTGCGCTACCGAGTATAATACCGGGACTCATAAGGAAGATTGGATTTTTTATTCGACGGAGAGCGAGGTTTCGATGGGGCTGGCAATCTCCCGGGCAATCGCTAAAGACAAGGAAATGAAAATATCCAATGACCCCATCGATATAAAACGCGTCAATAGAATCGGCGATAAGATAGCTGAAGTTTGCGACCGGAGCGAATTGACTTATTATTTTTATGTGCTCTTGGACGAGAAAGAGGTAAATGCTTTTAGCCTTCCCGGCGGGTATGTGTATATCTTTAAAAAGCTTCTCGATGATTTAAACGATGATGAGCTGGCGTTTGTCCTGGCGCATGAGGTGGGCCATATTGTATCGCGCCACGCCATAAAGGCATTACAGGCGGCGATAGCGGCTAATGTTTTGACCCTTGCCGGAGCGTTTGCGCCCGGAGGCAGCGGGGAATTTGCGCAGGGTCTTTCTTTTGCTTTAGCGCAGATCATGGTGGGTTATTCGCGGGAAGACGAATTCAACGCCGACGAACAGGCGGTAAAGTACACTAAAATATGCGGTTATGACTCTAAGGCCGGGATAAACGTCATGGAAAAACTTTATAAAGAAGAAAAGAAAACCATAAACCCGATTTCATTTTTTCGGACTCACCCTTATACCGCGCAGCGAATCCGCCATATCAGAGAAACCCTGCATCTCCCGCTTTCTGCCGCCGACTACCTCAATTAATGAGGCTTCGCCGAAATCAAGCCCGAAGGGCGCAGATTGAGGCGGTAGCCGAATTACCCAGCACTAATTTTGCTGTGGCAAAATTAGTGCTGGGTATAGCGTAAACAGCTACTTCGTCGGTGACGTTTCGCTTTCCCAGCAGGAAAAATTAATCTGCCAATAGGCAGGACGGAGCCGGAAAAATGCGTTTCTTATTTTTCCGGCTAAAGGGCGTTTTTTACCGCCAGCAGGGTGATGAGGCTGGTAGAATTAAAAATCGAATGAAAAATAATCGGCAGAGTAATATTTTGCGTTTTTTCGTAAAGATAACAGAGGCAGAGGCTTATTACCAAAAGAGGCAGGAAATATTGCGGTGTTCCATGAGGGAGAACAAAAAATATTGAAGTCAAAACAGCGGCAGCCACGGAAGAATATTTTTTTCTTACCAGCCGGTAGATAAAGCCGCGAAAAAATAACTCTTCGGCAACCGGCCCCAGAATTATTATTTGTCCACAAAGCAATAAGGAAAAAAATATATTTTTCGAAGCAAGGACTAATTCCACCGCCGGGTTAAGCGAATATTTTAAGCCCAGCGCTTCGGCGATAAAGTTGTTGGCAACCGCGGCGGCTAACAATATGGGGATCATTGCCGTGTAGGTTTTCAGCGTCGCGGCGAGATGGCTCTTTTTTAAGGGAGAAAAAAGAAACGACGGTTTTAAAAACGCAACGGTCGCGGCAATGGCCGCTATTTCGATAATCAGGTTAACGATTATGGGAAAATTTGTTTTTTGGGATGAAAGATAATTTTTAAACGGTTTTAATGCCGGAATAACTTTCGCCAGGCCGGCAAAAGATATTCCCGACGCGTAGAGCAGAAAAATAAGAAGCAGAATAATAAAGATTAATTTCGCCGAGAGCTCTTCGTTTAAGGGGAATATTTTTTTCGCTTCGTCGATATCGAGGATAGGCTTTTTATTCATTTTTCTTACTACGAGGTCGGCTAAATTTAGCATTCCCGCAGTCAGGAGCACCAGATAGAGGATGCCGACTCCGGCCAGGGGCAGGGATTTTTCCGGCGCGGCGGTAATTTTTTCTTTGGTGATTTGGGAGAAAATTTCCTTATCGTTATCTTTCCGGGGAGGATGGGAGATGTTATTCAGGAATATGGCCATAAAAAAAACGATGGATAAAATGATATAGATGTTTTTTCGCATTAAAGCATTGTAGCAAATTTAGAGTTTGCCGCAATGAAATAAAATATTTCATAGTTTGCCGGTTGTTTGGTATAATTGCTAAGGAAATAAAAACCGGTATAAATACATTTTCAATTGGAGAGGTGGTCGAGTTGGTTTAAGGCGCCGGTCTCGAAAACCGGAGTCCGACTTATGTTGGACCGTGAGTTCAAATCTCACCCTCTCCGTTTTTTGCTTTGCAAAAAACGGAAAAGTCTCGCCCGCCAAAATTGTAAAACAATTTTGGCGAGACGGACTCTCCGCAAAAGTTTGCTACCGTTCGCTCAGACAAATTATGGCGAGATATTGTTCTTCAAAGCCGGGCGTAGAAAATTGAAGAAAATGCTTTTCTATGTTTGAGCGGAAGGGAATTAAAATTATTGATGCGCGAATGAAAAACATAGTTAAAGGCAATTCAACAAAAGTTATTTTAATAGCGCTTGGCGTGCTTTTCGTTGCTTCCATTCTGGTCGGTATCCCAATGCAAATGGTTATGGCCATTCATAAAGCGGCGGCCATAATATGGGAGGAGAAGAATTTATCTCATGGAATCGATGGCTATGTTTTAGAAGCACATGGAAATAGTCTGGTCGCTTTTGATCTTAACAATAAAAGCGCCCATATTGTAAAAGCTGTGCCGAAAGAATCATTTTCTGATGGATGGCGCATTTTTGATGTAACGGGGCCAAGCAGAGATGGGAAAATAATTTACCTCTTAACGAATCCATGGAATAAACAAACTAATTCATGGGATGATCACGCTGTATGCGCATGCGTGCTTTGAATGTGTGGTCTCCAAGGTTTGGATGATATTGTTTTGGCTGACAAATTTAATGTTGGATACGACACGACGCAACATTTATCAATTTCGCCCGATGGAAAATTGTTAGCGACGTTGTTCCATCGAGAAAAACAGAAAGATTCAAGCAGCGGAAGGGGTTCTGAAGCTGGTGTTTTGGAAATATTCCGCGTCCCCTCAATGGAAAAGGTTAAAGAAATTTCCTCTGTAGCTGATGGGAATATCTCTTGGTTTCCTGACAGCTCTTCAATTCTTTTTACCATGCCGGAAGGTAAGCGCAGTGTTATTAGAAAATTAGAAATAGGATCAGGAAAAATATTAAGTTTCAATCAAGGCATGTATCAACGAATATCTCCCGATGGTTCCAAGATGGCTTATCTCGATTTAGAAAATAATCATTGGGATTTAAAAATAAGGAATTTAGACAATAAGGGGTCTATCCGAAGCCCTTTAACAAAAAAAGATGAAATAATCGGTATTATTGGCATGGTTGACGCGAATCGAATTTTGTATGTTGGTGTTACAACCGGTATGCTTCCATCCAAGATCCAAAATGGATCCATATCATTAAAAATTGCGGATGCAGCGAAGGGAATGTTCGAGACTCTTCATGTATTTGAGGATGAAAATTGTGGCGGCTATTCATATGCGATAAATGAAGAAGTTAGTTATGGAAATATTGATTAGAATATTTTAGCTATTTTGAATAGAACACATTTAGCTATAGGGTTTGGCTTTTGTCCATGGCTACTCGCCATTTTTGCCGATGGCAAGAATGATAAAACTCCGCGTTAGACTTTTGCCTTGTAAGAAACCCTGACCCAAATAAGGTATCCAGATTTTTTCCTTCCCGTTTGGCGCGAAGCTTTGAATCAGTTAAGCCAGATTCCCGAATTATTAATGTGCGAGTTAGTTTTTCCCTCAAACCGCTAATGGCAACGCTAATTTTGAAAATTACGACTACCTTACTTTTGATATTACGGCGATGAACGACGTTAGCCCCAAGCAGGTGGAGGAGATGCTTATTGGGGAACGCCCTCGTTGAGCCGCCTTCACATTAGACTATCTTCGCAAACATTCTTATCTTATTGTCTTCGTGTATTGTATTTTTTTATCCTATTTTTTGTTGCAATTGCAATAAAAAATAGGATAATAATTTTATGAAAAAAACCATTAATAAAATTGGTTATGCGCTTGTTGATACCGCAGGGGTTGCCAAGAATGTTCTACGGGACGGGTGGGAAGGTGTTTGTTATTTATTGTGGCTGGTTAATCCGCCTACGATGAGCAAGGCAATGTTCGGCCCGCAGATGCGGGAGTTGTATTCTTATAAGTCGCTTTATCAAAGAATGGACGGTTTATACGAGAAAGGTTATATCGGGCGCATCGGCCGGCACAAAAAATTTTCGTTTTTTTTCAAAAAAGGATTCCGTTATAATTTTCTCGATGATTATTTGGCGTTAAAAATAGAAAAATTCTACAAACCTTGGGACAGGAAATGGCGGCTTCTTATTTATGATATTCCTCAGAAAAACAGCCCCAAGCGGGAACAGTTCCGGAGGCATATTAAAAACCTGGGGTTCGGTATGTCCCAGAAAAGCTGTTGGGTTAATGCTTATGATTTTACCTACCCGATTGATGAGTTTTGCCGCCAGAATAAGATGAGTGATTGCATTTGTTCGTATGAAGGGGCATTTTTGACCGGGGAGAATATAGATACGATGGTGGAGCGGGTTTGGAAAATAAGCGATTTTTTCTCTGTTTACGAAACGATAATATCGATGGCCGATGGTTATCTGCGCGCGATTAAAACACAACAAATATCATTTAAAGATTACTATGTGAAATATTGCGAGCTATTTGCGCAATACAAAAATGCCTTATTACGCGATCCTTTCCTGCCCAAAGAATTTACGCCGCTGTGGCAAAAAAGAGATCTTGCCGAAAATAGATTAAGTATTTTACTCCGCGCGCTTTTTAAAGAATGCGGCATGAGTCTATAAAAATTACACTACCCCCGCGCTAAAACTACTTTTTTTATCCCCAGTATCGCAAGGACTTAAATTACTTTACTGACGTCTTTATGAAAAAGGGAAAACATTATCCTTAAATCTTGTTGCAATTGCAACAAGAAAATAGGATGAAAAGAGGTTGATGAATTTGTGAGGAAGGCGATAAAACAAAAAAGAGCCGAAGAAATCCGGCTCTTTTTTGTTGATGATGCGCGGGGTGTCCGCCGTATCGCATGCGGCATGTGAACTCGGGGAGATCTCGCCAAGCGAAGCTTGGCGGAGGACTTGCCACTTGTCTCTCCGGTAAGGCCGGAGAGGGTGTCCTAAGGATGCTGCAAGTGCCAATAATGTGCTAGCCATTTGCTGAACGATAAACCTTCCGTTACATTTCAAACCGATTGAATTAAAAGAAAACCATGCGCGGGGTGGGAGTTGAACCCACATGGGGGTTACCCATACGCTTCTGAGGCGTACGCGTCTGCCATTTCGCCACCCGCGCTAATTTTTTGCTGCGCAAAAAATTAGAGCTCCATCCGCTTCGCGGATGGAAAAATAAAAACTTTTGATATTTTAAGGATAGGTTGCAAACCTGTTCTTACCGGAATTTATATTTTCCTAAATCCGCCGGAGGCGGATTTGGGGATAAAATAACCCCGCGGTGTTTCGCGGGGTTATTTTATCAATGCTATTATATTTTATTACCTTTGTCAACTAAATATGCTATAATCCCTAATCGGTAAACGCCGCAAAAGCGCTCTTCCGGTCAGGGGATTATCGTATGAATGCCGCCATAACCTTAGCTATTATAAAACTTACGTTGCTTGCCGTATTCGGTTTTTTTCTCTACCGGAAGGCGGTAATCGATGAAAAAAGCCTTACTTTTTTAACTACCTTTCTTATCTCTTTTGCCATACCATTTTTAATTTTTTCCCGTATTGTCGCTAACCGGAAACTCCACAGCGGGTTTTCGCCGCTTTTGTTCCTGCCGATAAGCCTGGGGATATTTGTTTTGGGGCTGGTTTTAGGTTTTTTATTTTCGCTTAAACGCAATCATGATTTTAAAAAAGAATTCATCGGCCTCGTCAGCTTTCAAAACGCGTTATATCTGCCGATGAGCCTGGCGTTCGCGCTTTTTCCCGCGGCGGTCAGGGAAGAATTTCTGCTCTACGCGTTTTTGTATTTAATCGGTTTTGACGTATTGATGTGGTCGGCGGGCAGTTTCCTGATTTTTAAAAAGGAAGGCGACCGATATGATGTTAAAACTCTTTTTACGCCGCCGATAATCAGTATTGCCGTTTCTTTATTTTTAGTTTATACGGGAAGCGCTAAGTTTATTCCTTCTTTTCTTATGGATACGGTTAAGATGCTCGGCGATACCAGTTTCGTCTTTTCGATGCTGGTACTGGGTTGTTTCCTGGCTAAAATCAGCCGCGAGGGGATGTGGCGCAAATTTTTAATTACCGCCGAAGCCTCTATCCTGAAGCTTATCGTTATGCCTCTTGTTGTTTTAATCTTTTTAGCCTATTTTAAGATATTTTCTCTTTTGGGGATGTTTATCCTGATGCAGGCGGCGATGCCTTCGGCTTCTTCCCTGCCGATCGTCGCCGGTTTACGCGGCACGGATTCAAGTTTTGTTTCGCAGGGAGTATTGTCTACGCATGTTTTGAGCATCATTACGATTCCTTTGTGGCTGAGTTTGTATTTAAAAATATCCGGGTTTTCGTGGTAATGCTAAACCACCGACTTCGTCGATGGTAATTCACTATTTTTTTTGCACGGCAAAAAAATAATTACCGTCCGCTTCGCGGAAGAAGAAAAAAATAAATATAAAAATACAAAATGTATTTATGTTGTGATGCGACAATCATGAGGGGGATTCGATTATGGAAGGAAAAGTTGTTTTTGCTTCCGGTAAGGCGGGCGATTACGATATCTGGTCGCTGGATCTGGCGACCAGAGAATTAGGCCAGCTTACCGACGGCGCGTATTGGAATGACTGTCCTAAATGGTCGCCTGACGGCAGGAAAATAATTTTTATTTCCAACCGCATCGGCAGCGCGCAAATCTGGATGATGGACGAAAATGGATTGAACCAGGCTCAAGTCACTGAGACAGACCGTTGGCATGGCGCTCCCGCATGGTCTCCTGATGGAAAGCGGATCGTATTCTGCGCCAACTACGACGGTAATATCAACATTTACGTCTTGGATCTGGCCGGCGGCAATCTTCAGCGGATTACTAATGATAAAAGTAAAGATTCTCATCCGCGTTTTTCGCCCGACGGCAAGAAGATTATTTTTGTTTCGCAGCGTTCCGGCAACGATGATATCTGGGCGTATCACCTTGAAACAGGACAGTTGCGGCAGTTAACGACATGCAAACAGAAGCATTTTTACCCGGTTTATTCGCCGGACGGCCAAACCATAGTTTTTGTGCGCGGTGTGATGATGCCCGGCGGGGAAGAAAATTTAGAGATTTATCTGATGGATGAGTCCGGCGGAAATATCAGAAAGTTGACCGATAATTTAAGGTCCGAGCATTACGTTAACTGGTCTCCCGACGGAAAATTTTTGATACACGTTTCAAGAAGATTGTCGGTGGCGGAAAGGCTTGCCGGGATGCCGTCGTTCGCGGAGAGATTGATGGTTACCGATATCGAAACAAAAAAGAGCCGTTATGTCGAATTTGACCGGGAAAAATTAAACGACGAAATCGACGTAAAAACTCCCGGCGTGGGAATTTTTGCTATCCTGCCCAATTTTATTACCAAGCGGCTTTATCCCCAGCAGTATTTCGGCACGGAGCGTTATCCGGACTGGAAGTTATAAAAAAATCTATAAAAAAATGGAAAAGTGTGAAAAAAATAGTATAATAATAATTTAGTAAATGTTGTCGGAAGATGCCCCATGTGAGACAAAACTAAAATTACAAAGAGGAGCCGAAGATGAAGATATCGGAATATTTGAAAAAAGAATTTTGCGTGATGGATTTGCAAGCGGTAAAAAAAGAGGATGCTATTAACGAAATCGTTTCTTGTTTGTCGGCTTGCGGCAAGGTGAAAGATAAAGAGAAATTTATCGGCGATATCCTGGAAAGAGAGAGCCTGGGCTCTACCGGCATCGGGAAAAATATCGCCATTCCTCATTCCCGGACCGGCGCCGTGGAAGGTTTTGTCATCGGTTTCGGCCGTTCGCGCGATGGTATTGATTTTAAGTCGCTCGACGGCGAAAAAGTCAATTTAGTTTTTTTGATGGGGACGAGCCTGCAGGAATTAAATTTATACTTACGGCTGTTGGCGGAACTGTCCCGGTTGTTGATGGAAAATACTTTTCGCCGCGAGCTTTTAGCGGCTAAAAGCGCCGAGGAGATTATCGATACGTTTAAAAAATTTGAAAAAACCTGATTATGAAACAATACCGCGAAGAAATACTTTCCATGGTGATGGCCGGCGGCCGGGGCGAACGTCTTTTCCCTTTGACGATGGAGCGCACCAAGCCTTCGGTTCCTTTCGGCGGGAAATACCGTATCATTGATTTCGCGCTGAGTAATTTTATAAATTCCGGGGTTTACTCGATTTATGTGCTCGTTCAATATAAATCCCAGTCGTTGATTGAACACATCAGGACCACCTGGACCAAGGGCAGTACTTTGCCGAATCATTTCGTTACCGTGGTGCCGCCGCAGATGCGCAAAGAAAAAGAGTGGTACCGCGGCACCGCCGATTCGATTCATCAAAATATAAACCTGGTGTATGATTTTAAGCCGAGGCTGGTCGCCATCTTCGGCGGCGACCATATTTACCGGATGAATATTAAAGAAATGATTGATTATCACCTGAAGAAAAAAGCGCAGGCGACAGTTGCGGTTATTCCGATAGATTCTAAGGACGCCGGCCAGTTCGGCGTGGCTGATACGGCAAGCGACGGCCGGATTTCCAGATTTATCGAAAAACCGAAAATGCCGAAAGGTAAAACTGTTTTGGCTTCGATGGGTAATTATATTTTTAATGCCGAATTCCTTATTGATGTTTTGGCGGAAGATGCTCGAAAAAATACCGATCATGATTTCGGCAAGAATATTCTTCCTTTTTTAATTGAAGGTAAAAAAGCTAAAATATACGCTTATGATTTTTCTTCCAACAGGATTCCCTCGCTTAAAAAATACGAAGCCGATTATTACTGGCGGGATGTCGGTACGATTAAAAGTTATTGGGAAGCTAATATGGATTTACTGGGCAAGAATCCCAAACTTGATTTAGACAATCAGGATTGGCCGATTTACGCTTCCAACCTCGATTGTCCGCCGGCGCATATTTCAGATTCTCAGGTGGAAAATTCTCTTATTTGTGAAGGGGCAAGGGTGGACGGCGCGATTGTGAATAATTCTATCGTGGGCCGGTCGGTAAAGATTGAGCCGGGTTGTGTAGTCCAGGATTCGATAATCCTTGATTTCAGCCGGGTAGGCGCCGGGTCGCAAGTCAAAAAAGCAATCGTGGACCGGTTTAATATTATTGACAAAAATTCTAAAGTTTACCGCGACAAAAATCTGGATTCTTCTAAATATTTTCTTGATTCCTCGGGCATCGTGGTGGTAAAACGGGGGGCAAGAAAAGTATTTTACTTCTAAGTTATTTTTTTACCACGAAGACACAAAGTCGAGAAAATCAAAAACCGGTTAAGGTAATGGTAAGGATGCCAGTATAGGTTAGGGTAAAGGTAAAGGCTTTAAAATTAGTATCAGCCTTTACCTTTGCCTTAGCCCAAACCGGCTTCCTTACCCTAACCCTAACCTTAGTGTTCGTGCTTGTTGTGGCTAAAATATTTATAGTTTTGTTATTATATTTGGTTTGTGAGAGGTAATATTATGGCGCGTAAATATCCGTTGGAAAAAATCAGGAATATCGGAATCGTGGCGCATATCGACGCCGGTAAAACTACTACTACCGAGCGGGTGCTTTTCTATACGGGAAAATCTCATAAGTTGGGAGAGGTCCATAACGGCAGCGCGGTTATGGATTGGATGAAGCAGGAACAGGAAAGAGGAATCACTATTACCAGCGCTGCTACTACTTGTTTCTGGCAAGATTGCAGTATTACTATCATTGATACTCCCGGGCATGTCGATTTTACTGCGGAGGTGGAAAGGAGTTTACGCGTTCTTGACGGAGCGGTCGTTCTTTTTTGTGCCGTAGGCGGCGTAGAGCCGCAGAGTGAAACAGTGTGGCGCCAGTCGCAGAAATATAATGTCCCCAAGGTTGTTTTTATTAATAAAATGGATCGAGTGGGGGCTGATTTTTTTATGGTTTTAAAAGAAATACAGCATAATCTGGGCGCTAACGCCATACCTTTGCAGGTTCCTATTGGGGCAGAAGAGAATTTTCGCGGCGTGATTGACTTGATCGAGATGAAGGCTTATATCTATGAAGAAGATTCATTGGGCAAGGAGTTTCGTATAGAAGATATTCCTGCGGATTTAATAGCGATCGCTAAAGAATACAACCATAAGACTGTGGAAAAAGCCGTGGAGCTTGATGACAAATTGATGGAAAAGTATCTTGAGTCACAGGAATCGATTACCCCCGAAGAATTAAAAGCGGCAATCCGTAAAGGAACGGTTGCCAACAAGGTTGTTCCGGTGATCTGCGGCGCGTCTTTTAAAAATAAAGGCGTACAGAAACTCCTTGACGCGATTATCGATTATCTTCCTTCGCCGGCGGATTTACCGCCGGTTACCGGCCACGATCCCCGGGATACCGATAAGCAGCTCGTCAGAAGTTGCGACGATAAGGAACCGTTCAGCGCGTTGGCGTTCAAAGTCCAGGCTGATTCTCACATGGGAAAACTTGTTTATTTGCGTGTTTATTCCGGCAGTCTTCCCGCCGGTACCTATATTACTAATGCCACAAAAGATAAAAAAGAAAGAATCAGCAGGATCTTCCAGATGCATGCCAACCAGCGCCAGTCTCAAGCTGAAGTTAATGCCGGCGATATTGTAGCGGTGGTAGGTTTGGAAGATACGATAACCGGCGATACTCTTTGTGATGAAAATAATCCGGTTATATTAGAGGCGATAGAATTTCCTACCCCGGTTATTTCCATAAGCGTCGCGCCTAAGACGCGCGCCGACCAGGATAAGCTGGGTAAGGGATTAATGCGGCTGGCAGAAGAAGACCCCACGTTCAATGTCGAGTCGGACCAGGAAACCAATGAAACTATTCTTTCCGGCATGGGCGAGCTACACCTGGAGATAATTGTCGACCGCTTAAAGCATGAATTCGGCGTTGAGGCTATCGTGGGTAAGCCTAAGGTTGCCTATAAGGAAACGATTACTCATAGCGTTGAAGAGGAATATAAGCACATTAAGCAGTCCGGCGGCCGCGGCCAATACGGGCATGTTATTTTAAAGCTTGAGCCGGCCGATCCCGAGACCGGTTTCGAATTTATCAATGCCGTGGTAGGAGGAAGGATCCCCCGCGAATACATTCCGGCCGTAGAAAAAGGCGTAATCGAAGCGATGAAAGAAGGCGCTTATGCCGGCTATCCGGTTGTGGACGTGAAAGTCACGCTGCTCGATGGTTCATTCCACGAAGTTGATTCCAGCGAGATAGCCTTTAAGATTGCCGCCATCACTTGCTTCAAGAAAGCTTTCTTAAGGTGTTCTCCAATTTTACTTGAGCCGGAAATGTCTATGGAAATAATTTCTCCCCGAGATTTTGCCGCCAATATCGTCGGCAATCTTTGTTCCCGCCGGGGAAAAGTTTTAGGCATGGAGGAAAAGGTCGGCCAGCAAGTTATCGCTGCCAACGCTCCGCTTTCGGAGCTATTCGGTTATACTACCACTTTGCGTTCGCTTTCCAGCGGCCGCGCCAACTATTCGATGCACTTCGAAAAATACGTCCCCGTGCCGTTTGCCATCGCCGAAGCCGTAAGGGAAGAACGGGCAAAAGAAAAAGCGGCGCGTAACAAATAGGTTATTTTTTACGCAGTAAAAAATAACCTTGGACCGCTGGCGCGGATCGGGAAAGTTCCGGTTCAGGCATTTTTCCCGGTTTGGCAAACTCTTTCAAAATACCTCAACTCCCCGAGTCAAATCAATCCGGGAAAATCGATAACCCTTTATTCTCCTTCGCTGAAGTTCGCCTTCGCCAAGACTTCGGCGAGATTCCTCCGAAGCTCGAAGAGCGAAGGAGAACTTCGGCGAAATCTCTCCGAAGCTAAAAAAAAGCGAAGGAGGACTTCGGAGAAATGAAGCTATATGTCGCGGGGAGGAAATTTGGGCTTCATTATTTTCTCCTTGGTGGTAAAATCTTATTGTGATTATTACCGATAAAAATAAAAATATTCTTTATCGCAAATGGGTGGCCGGCAACACGAAGGAGGTATTTCTCCTGGTGCACGGCCTGGGTGGCCATAGCGAGCGCTGGGAAGAATTTGCGAAGTTCTTTTTGTCTTACGGCATAAGTTCTTACGCGATAGAATTGAGGGGTTTCGGCGAAACACCGGAACTTAAAGGGCATATCCCGTCATTTGAACAATATTACGGCGATATCCTTGCTCTCTGCCAAGTAATAAGGAATGAAAACCCGGATAAGAAGATTTTTCTGGCCGGGGAAAGCCTGGGTGGTTTACTTGCTTTTAAAATATCCTGCCGGTATTGGGATTTTTTTAGCGGGTTGGCCTGTATCGCTCCGGTTTTTTCCGACAGATTAAAGGCTTCGCTGTTGGAGTATTTGCGGGTATTCTTTGCTCTTTTTTTTAATCCCCGCAGACAATTCATCGTTCCTTTAGACGCGGCGATGCTTACGCGTGATCCCGTTTATCAGGAAAAGCTAGATACCGACAGCCGGGAGCATCGTTTTGTCACCAGCCGGATGATTTTTAATATCTTTGCCTTGCAGGCGCAAACACGATTTTCTAAAAACACCATCAAGCTGCCGGTATTGTTTTTGCTGGCCGGGGATGACCGGGTAGTCAAGAATAGCGCCGGCCGGAAAGTTTTTGAGCGTTTGCAGTCGGAGGATAAAACCATAATCGAATATCCCGGCGCGCGCCACGCGCTTTCCATCGATTCGGACCGGGATAAAATGTTTAAGGATATTCTGGAGTGGGTGAGGCAAAGGCTGAAGGATGAGGGATGAGAGAAGAAGGACGAAAGAATAGTGTTGGAGTGTCAGAGAAAAACCGAAGGACGTGGGACGTCCGCGGTAGTAACCGCTGGGACGAAGGACGAGCGTCAAAGTGTCAGGGCGTCAGAGCGGTTTTTAACTATGACGCTGTGACGCTATGACACTTTGACACTATAATAATTGCGGTGATTATGGAGTATATCTTAGCCATTGACCAGGGGACGACCGGCAGCCGTGCTGTTGTCTACGATAAATACGGGAAAAAAATCGCCGCTTCTTATCATGAATTTAAACAGTATTTTCCCCGGCCCGGCTGGGTTGAGCATAATCCGCGGGAAATCTGGCAAAGCGTAAACAATTCTATCCAGGAAGTCCTTAAAGACATTCCCGCCGCTTCGATCGCCGCAATCGGTATTACCAACCAGCGTGAAACAACAATCGTCTGGGACAAGGATACCGGTAAGCCCGTCTACAATGCCATTGTCTGGCAGTGCCGGCGTACTGCCGCGGCTTGTGACGCGTTGAAAAATAAAAGAGGCGAAGGGGAATTTTTCCGTTCGCGCACCGGCCTGCCGATTGACGCTTATTTCAGCGCGACCAAGCTGGCCTGGATCCTGAAAAATGTCCCCGGCGCTTTGCCTAAAGCAAAAAAAGGAAAACTTCTATTCGGCACAACCGACAGCTGGGTTTTATGGCAATTGACCGGCGCCATGGTTCACGCCACTGATTATACCAATGCCGGCCGCACCATGCTGTTTAATATCAACAAATTAGAGTGGGATAAGGATATTCTTGGTAAATTCAATATCCCTTCGCTAATACTGCCGCGGGCTTTGCCGTCTTCGGGCATCTTCGGCGTAAGCGCTAAAATTGGAAGACTGGGGCAGGGCATCCCCATATCTGGTATTGCCGGTGACCAGCAGGCGGCATTATTCGGCCAGGCCTGTTTCGCGCCGGGTACGCTGAAGAATACCTATGGCACCGGGGCATTTATGCTGCTCAATACCGGCAAAAACCGGCCGGTCTCAAAATACGGCTTGATCACTACTCTTGCCTGTGGCCCGCAAGCGGAGCCGGTTTATGCCTTGGAGGGATCAATCTTTATCGCCGGCGCGGCAATCCAGTGGCTGCGCGACGGGCTTAAGATTTTAGACAAAGCTTCCCAGTCGCAGGATTTAGCGTTAGCGTTAAAAGACAATGAAGGCGTATATTTTGTCCCGGCGTTGACCGGCCTGGGCGCGCCTTATTGGGACCAGAATGCCCGGGGCCTGATAAATGGTATCACGCGGGGAACCACTCGCCAGCACCTGGCGCGGGCGGCGCTGGAAGCGATGTGCTACCAGACTATGGACGTGATGACGGCGATGAAAAAAGACAGCGGCTTGAGCATAAAAGATTTGAAGATTGACGGCGGCGCGTCCGCCAACGATTTTTTATGCCAGTTCCAGGCGGATATCTCCGGGGTAAATGTCCTGCGTCCGCGGGTCATCGAGACTACTTCCCTGGGCGCGGCGTACCTGGCGGGTTTGGCCGTAGGGTATTGGAAAAATACCGGCGAGATTAAAAAATGCTGGCGGCTCGACCGCGTTTTTAAGCCGAAGATGCAAAGAGCGCAAGCGCGTAAGTTCTACGAAGGGTGGCAGGGGGCGGTAGCCAAGACGTTAACTATTTGATCAGTCGGTTTGGGCAGAAATGTTGTATTTTTGTCGCGCTCCCGCAATTTTGACATCAATTGTGTCGACCCGATACAAAATAATAAAATATCCAATAATCATGAAATAAATCATAGCGGGCGGACACACCGGTCCGCCCTTACAATATCCGGTATAATCCAATGGTTTAAAACAATGACAACGAATAAATATATTCAAAATATCGAAAATAATAATTGGTCGTCATTTGTCAAATGTCTATGGCAACGTAATTTCCACGACCATGTTATACGTAACGACAAATCGTTGGGTAAAATCCGGGAATATATAATCAATAATCCTGCAACCTGGAATAATGATATTGAAAATCCCGATAGAACAGGCAGTATGGAATCAAAATTGATTGAGGTTTAACCAACTTATCCAGCGGATTTTTGCGTCAGACAAAATATGTAAAATAAAAATTAAAAATTTATGCTTTACGACGTTATCATCATCGGCGGCGGAGTGGCGGGGACGGCAATCGCGCGGGAGTTATCGCGGTTCCGGATATCAACCGCTCTTTTAGAAAAGGAAGAAGAGCTCGCTTTTGGCGTTTCTAAATCCAATAGCGGTATCATCCACCCGGGGACGCAGAATCCACCCGGTTCTTTAAAGGGGCAGCTTTGCGTATGGGGGAACCGGCTGACCAGGGAAATTGCCGGAGAACTGGGCGTTGATTTTAAGGAAGTGGGAGAATTAATCGTCGCGTTTAACCAGGGAGAGCTCGCGCAGCTGCAGCAGATTAAAAAAGACGCGCAAGCCCTGGGCGTGCCGCGCTTGAAAATCGTCAACCGCGCCTGGCTCGATAAAAACGAACCCAATCTTTCGCGGGAAGCGATCGCCGCGCTTTACGCGCCTACCGCGGGGATCATCAGCCCCTATCGGCTGGTTTACGCTTTAGCCGCCGACGCTTTAGCTAACGGCGTGGAAATTTTTACGCGGGCAAAAGTGCAGAATATCCGGCGTAAGGGCGACTGTTTCGAGGTTCATACCACGCGCGGCATTTTCGACGGCCAATATATCGTTAATGCCGCCGGGCTTTTTGCCGACGAAGTGGCGGCAATGGCCGGCGCCGGTAATTTTACGATCACCCCGCGTAAAGGCGAAGAATTTTTGTTGGATAAAAAATGCCGCGATTTAACCAACCACCTTATTTTTCCTTTGCCATCAAAGGCTTCCAAGGGTATTCTGGTTATAAAGACAAGCGACGGCAATCCGATGATCGGCCCGACTGCCTGCGAGGCGGCCGGCAAAGATGATTTATCGACTACCGATGAGGGGTTGGCGAATGTTCTGGCGGCGGCAAAAAAACTGGTTCCCTCAATCGACGGAAAGGATATCATCGCTTACTTCGCGGGATTGCGTCCTATCGCGGGGGATGATTTTATCATTCGCGCCGAAGAAGGCGAGCGGAAATTTATTAATGTCGCCGGTATCCAGTCGCCGGGGTTGACCGCGGCGCCGGCAATTGCGATTGTTGTGATCGAGACCTTAAACAAAAACGGCTTGGCCTTTAAACGAAAATCTCTTTTTAAGCAAAACTGTGTGGAACCCGGCCATTTGTTTTCCGTACCGTTGGCGAAGACAAAAGAATTCATCGAGAAAGACCCGGCTTACGGCGATATCGTTTGCCGCTGCGAACTTGTTTCGGCCAAAGAGATAAAAGATGCCGTATCTGCCGGCGCGGCAACGCTGGACGGTATAAAATTCCGCACCCGCGCCCAGGCCGGACGCTGCCATGGGAGTTTTTGCACGACCAGGATCATGAAAATTTTGGCTGAGAGTACAAATAAAAAATTAACAGAAATTACCAAACGTGGCAAAGGGTCGGAGATCGTGAAGGGGGATAGAGGTGGATAGTAAAAAGTAATAATCGGCTAAGGCTAAGGTTATGAAGCCGGTATAGGTAAAGGTGAGGGTTAGGGCTTAAAACAATTTTTTAGCCTTAACCTTGACCCTAACCCTAACCTATACGGGCATCATTACCCTTACCCTAACCATTTTGTATACTATGCCGGCGTCGTAACCATAGCCTTTACCGGAGTATATTATGTTAACTCGTGATTTGGTGATTATCGGTGGTGGCCCGGCAGGAATGGCGGCGGCAATTTCCGCGCAGGAAGCCGGCGTAAAAAATATCCTGTTGCTGGAGCGTGACCAATTCCTGGGGGGGATATTGAACCAGTGTATCCATACCGGTTTCGGGCTGGATTATTTTAAGGAAATCTTGACCGGGCCGGAATATGCCGGCCGTTTCATCGAACGCGTGGAAAAAAATAAGGAGATAGAAGTAAGTTTAAAATCTTTTGCGGTCAGCTTGACAAGAGACAAGGAAATTACTTATTTAAAACCCGGAAAATTGGAGCAGCTGAAAGCTAAAGCGATTATCATGGCTACGGGTTGCCGTGAGAAAACCCGCGAGATGATTCATATCCCGGGAACCCGGCCGGCGGGGATTTTCAGCGCGGGATTGGCGCAAAAACTTATCAATATCGAAGGGTTATTGCCCGGCAAAGAAGCGGTGATCGTGGGCAGCGGCGATATCGGTTTAATCATGGCGCGCCGTTTTATTTTAGAGGGAGCAAAAGTAAACGCGGTCGTGGAAATACAGGACAAAAGCCGGGGGCTATTGCGCAATATCGTACAGTGCCTGGAAGATTTCGATATACCTATATATTATAACCATAAAATCTCTCAAGTCTACGGTAAGGACAGGGTCGAGGCGGTTGATGTAGTTAAGGTTGACGCCGGCAATAATGAAATAGCCGGTTCAAAGTCAAAGTTGGCATGTGACACTCTGCTTGTTTCGGTAGGATTGATTCCCGAAAACGAATTAATCGAAATGGCCGGGGTTGCTCTCGATAAAAAAACCAATTCGCCGATAGCGGACGGCGTAAACAAAACGTCGCTCCCGGGCATTTTCGCCTGCGGGAATTGTTTTAAAGTTTACGATCTGGTAGATAACGTCACTAAAGATGCGGAGCTGGCGGGACGAATGGCGGCGGAATATCTTAATCAGGAAAATACCGCTTCCGACATTTTACCGATATGGGAATAAATTTTAAAAAGATAATTTTTATGAATAATATAACTAAAAAATTGACCTGTATCGAATGTCCTAAGGGCTGCGCTTTGACGATCGATATCCAGAAAGGCAAGGTTGTCGGGGTTTCCGGCAATACCTGTCCCAAGGGTGATGATTATGCCCGGGTTGAGGTGGAAAACCCGATGCGTATTCTTACGGCAACCGTGTTGGCGCAAGGGTTAGCGCTTAAGGTGATACCGGTTAAAACCAGCGGCCCGATCGCGAAAGCCAAGATAAAAGACGCGTTGAGCCGGATTAAAAAACTTAAGATAACCATGCCGGTTAAAACCGGTGATTGTCTCGTGGAAAATTTTTTGGGGGCGGGGGTAAACTTGGTGGTAACGCGCCATTGTGCTTAAATCCGGTTTTTGTTTGAATTTTCTGTTGGCTTTCCGGAGAAACAGAGCTATAATTATTTAGATAGGAGAGGATGATGAATAAAAAAATAATAACCGGCCGGATGTTATTTTGCGCATTAGCGCTGTGCCTGGTTGCTGTTTTTCAGGTTTTCGCGGAAAATATTATCTTGAAATCCGGGCGCGTAATCAACAAGCCCGTTATCGAGAAAGGTTACGATTTTATAAAAATCGATTTTGACGAAACGGTTTTAAAATTCTATTATTACGAGATTGCCAGCATTGATGGTAAGAGCGTTGAGATATTTACCGCGCCCGCCGAACAAACCGCCCAAGAAATTCCTGCCGCGGCTAACGCCGGAGAAGGAACCGCTAACCCCGAACCCGTAAAGAAAGAAACGGCAGATAAAGATAAGCAAACGGTTGAGTCGCCGGCAGAAGGGCAAAGCGCAAAAAGCGCAGGGGAAAGCGTAAAACCGGAAATTTCCGAAAAAGATAAAGAAGCCGCCGATGCCGGGCAGCAAGCCCCGGCGTTATTTCCTGCGCCGGTGAGCGAAAAAGTTACGGCGCAAATTACAGTTTCTCCTGATTCTCACGGCGGCAGCCTCGCGGAAGAAATAGAAGTTCTTAAAAGAGAAATCAAGGATAAAGAAGATGAGCTGGCGCGGTTGAAGGCGGATTCGGCGGAAAAAGATAAGCTCACCGCTTTGTTGAAAGAACAGAATGAAGCGTTCGCGGCAAAAGAAAAAGACATTTTTTCCGGTACCGTTCGTTTCAACGATGAAATAAGCCGTTTATCCCAGGAGCTCGAGGCGGTTAAGAAATCGTTAAGGGATAAGGAGGACGATTTGGCGCAGGAAAAAAGCCTTTCGTCCGATAAGGATAAGCTTATCGCCGGTTTAAAAGAGCAGGTCTCCGCTTTTTCTTCCACGGAGCAGGAGCTGAATACTACTCTCAACCGGGCCAATTCCGGCATGATCGGCCTTGCCGAGGAATTGCAGGGATTTAAGAAAAGCCTTAAGGAAAAAGAAGCGGCGCTTGAGGAAATGAAACAACAGGCAGGGGGAAAGGACAGGGCTCTCGCTCATTTGCAGGAAAAAGCCAATTCGGCGGCAGATAAAGAAAAAAATTTCGATTCTTCCCTGGACGAAGCCGGCAGGAAAATTGCCGAACTTACAAAAAATAATGAAACCCTGACAGCCGATTTAAACGCGAAAAGCGCAAACCTTAATGAAGAGGCGGCAAAGATTTCCCGGAAGGATAAGATTATCGAAGACCTCAGCGCCAGGCAGGCCATCCTTTCGGAAAAAGAAAAAGAAAGTACCGATATTATAAATAAACTTAACGTTCAGCTCTCCGGTTTGTCCCGGGATATCGCTTCGTTTAAAAACGGCCTTGAGGCGAAAGATAATCATTTGCGCGAAAACGAAGGAAAATTTATCGCTAAGGACGAGCTTATCGCGAACCTCGCGGAAAAAAATAAAACTTTATCCGAGAAGGAAAAGCAATTGGCTGAGAACCTCGCGCGGGTAAACGCTGACTTAGGAAATATTTCCCGGGAAAGGGAAGCGTTAAGAAAAAGCGCCGGGGAAAAAGAGGCGGCGTTATCCCGTCTTGATAAAGATTTCTCCGATTTGTCGGCAAGAGAAAAAAATCTTAACGCGCAATCGGCAAAATCAAACGCCGTCGCTGAGAGCCTGGCAAATAATATCGATTCGTTGAAGAAGGAGCTCGGCGTAAAAGATAATGTTATCAACGAAATAAACGCTAAGTCAAAGGATAAAGACGCCGTCATCGTTTCCCTGCAGGAAACCAACGCGCAGTTTGCCGAAAAAGAAAAGGGATTGTCTTCTTCTCTGGCCCAGGCGGGGCTTAGCCTTTCCAATTTTTCCCAGGAAGTCGGCGCCCTTAAAAAAGTGATTCAAGCTAAAGATGACGCCATCCGGCAGGAAAAAGACCAATCCGCCGCAAAAGATAAACTTATCGCTTCGTTGAGCGCGCAGAATGAAAATATTCTCCGGAAGGAGGCGTTGATTGAGTCGAATTTCGATAAAGCGGGAGAAAGCATTTCTGCGCTTACGAAAGAAATGGAAACTCTTAAGAAAGACTTAAGCGCCGCGGAATTCCGCTACAAAGATGAAGTGGCACGTTCCCTGGAAAAAGATAATTCGCTCGAAGCCTTGAAAGCGCAGAGCGCCGCTGTAATCAAAAAGAACGACGAATATGAAACGACCGCCCGGGCGCTTAATTCAAAGCTGGAGAGTTTATCCAGGGAGATGGAAGATGTAAAAAATGAATTGGCGTTAGAGAAATCCCGTTCGCGGGATAAAGATAAACTGATTGTTGCCTTTAAAGATGAAAATGTGCGCGTTCTTTTAAGCGAGAAGGAATTATCCGCTAAATTTGACCGGGCCAATTCGCGCGCCGGCATTTTAGAAAAAACTTGCGGTGAAAAAGACGCTCAAGCAATCCAAAAAGATAATTTAATCGCGGGCTTGCAGAGTCAGAATAATGTTCTGGCGAAAAAGGCGGAGAGTGTGGCGGTAACGCTCGCGCAATCAAATCTAAGCGTTTCTCATTTCGCTAAGGAACTGGAAAATTTTAAGAAAGAATTCAGTTTCCAGGGAGAAGCGATAAAAGCCAAAGACAGCCAGATCTCCCAGAAGGATGCAGCCCTCTCGGAGCTCAGCACTAAGCTCGCGTCTCTGACCCAGGAAAAGAATAACCAGCTTAACGAAAAGGAAGGTATCATCTCGTCTATTCCGGCAAAAGATAAGCTTATCGAATCTTTAAGGGGGCAGAATGTTGAATTGTCCAGGAAGAGAGAAGAGCTTAACGCCGAAACAGCCAGGCTTAATTCAGAAACTTCGCGTTTTACCAAAGAGATAGGCGCGCTTAAAGAAACCCTTGCGTCTAAAGACGCCGTTTTATTCCGGTCGGATGCTCAGGCTGCGGAGAAGGATAAGACTATCGCTTCGCTGAAAGAAGAAGCGGCTGCCGCTATTCAGAAAGGCGGCGCGATCACCGGGCTTAAGGGCCAGATCTCCCAGAAGGATGCAGCCCTCTCGGAGCTCAGCACTAAGCTCGCGTCTCTGACCCAGGAAAAGAAAGCCTTAGACGATACAGCGGCTAAATTAAACTCGGAGATCAGCCGTCTGTCCGGGGACAGAGAAGCTTTGCGAAAAGATAACGAGACTAAAGATAAATTGCTCAAGGAAAAGAATAACCAGCTTAACGAAAAGGAAGGTATCATCTCGTCTATTCCGGCAAAAGATAAGCTTATCGAATCAAAAGATACAGCTATCGCCGGTTTACAACAGCGTTTTAATGTTCTTGCGGCGGATAAAGACAGCCTTTTAGGAAAACTTAATGAGGCGGCGAAAAAAATCGATAGTTTAGAACGATCCACTACTTCTTTGCAAAAAGATACCGCCGGGCGCGAGAGTTTAAATAAGAAACTTCAGGCGCAGATTTCCGTCAACGATGAAGCAATCGCCGCTTTAAGAAAACAGGCCGATGCCGGCGCGGAAAAAGATAAGTTATTGGCCGTCGGGAAAGAAGAAAGGCAGAAATTTTTACAGAAAGAAAATAATTTGAAAGAGGAATTAGCTAAAGCCGGTTCCGAGATCAATCGCCTGAATGGAGCGTTGAATACCGGCCGGGGTGATCTTTTAACGCAGAGCGGGCAAATCCAGAAACTTGAGGAGCAAGCCGAGGGAAAAGATAAGCTTTTGGCCGCCGCGAATCAACGCAATGACGTTTTATCCCGTAAAGAAAAAGATTCTGCCGCGGCGGTTTTCCGTTACGAAAATCTTGCTAAAGAGCTTGAGTCGGTAAGAAAAGATTTTGCGGGTAAAGAAACGGCTTATAAAGAAAAGCAGGCAAGATCTTTAGAAAAAGACAGCTTGATCGCGGAACTTAAGGCGCAAAATGCCAATCTTGCGAAAAAGGAAAACGATATTAACCGGAGTTTCACGAGCGCTAACCTGGAGATCAACCGTTTGTCGGCCGACCTTGCTGCGGCGCGTAACGAGATTAAATCCAAAGAGGGAATATTACAACGGTTGAGCAATCAGTCGCAGGGCCGGCAGGCGGTTGCCGCGACGATAAAAGGGCAGCAGCTGGCCGGGGGTTCTTCTCCGTCTAAAAATACCGCCGGTAAGGCCGGCGATAAGAACGAGGCGTTATTCTTATATGAAGAGATAGGAAGGCTTAACCGTAAGCTGGAAACAGACAGCAATATTTTAAAGGCAAAATACGGCCAGTCTCTGAGAAAAGACAAAGTGATTGACGATTTAAAAAATGAGATTACCAAAATGATTGATGAGTATAATGATGAGAGTGTGGCAAAAGAAAAAAATGTGGCCCAATTAAATAATCGAATAGCAGCTTTATCGAAAAGCAAACAAGATTTAGCCGGCGAGCTTGACGCGGTTACCGACGAAATCGGCCGTCTTACTGCCGCTTTCGTCGAGGAAAGCAAAACCGAAGATTCATCGAAGTTTTCCGGAGAAGCGCCAGCCGGCGCCGGCCGGTTGCGGAACATCTCCCGGTTAATTGAAGAAAAAGATAAGCAGATTGGGGAAAAAGAGAAACAAATAGAATATTTAAAGAAAGTTATTGCCGACGTGATGGCAAAAATGAAGGTTGCTTCCGGCGGGGATTCGGCCGGCAGGTAATTTAACTACCATTTTCGGGGATAGTCCAACTACAAGTATTTTTTTGCGTCTTCGGTACAAATATCTAAATTTCACTAACCCCTTCGCTTCGCTCCGGGGTAATTCAACTACCGTTTCAATCTGCGTTCTTCAGGCTTGATAATTCAACTAAGCCCGGAGTACCGGGCAAGTTTCATTACGGCGAAGTTTCAAACTCATTACCCTTCGGCTCCCTTCGGTCGCTCAGGGTAATTCGACTACAGCCTCTCGCTTCGCTCTTCCAGAGCTTGCGCTCGGCTAAGTCTCATTATAATAAATTGCTGCCCACTTCCGCAAGTTGAGAACGCTCGCCTTTTTCTAAATTGATATGCGCGTAAAATTTTTGGCCGCGCATTTTATCAATTAAATAACTCAGGCCGTTGGAATAAATATCAAGGTAAGGATGGTCGATTTGGAAAATATCTCCGGTGAAGACCATTTTAGTATTTTCGCCGGCCCGGGTGATGATTGTTTTTACTTCATGGGGGGTAAGATTTTGCGCTTCATCTACGATAAAATAAATATCCACCAGGCTTCTTCCCCGGATATAAGCTAAGGGGGCGATCACTAATTTTTCTTCTTCCAGCAATTTTTGTATTTGACGGTAGCGGGCGTCCGATTCTCCGTGCGCGTGTTGTATGACGCCCAGATTGTCGTGCAGCGGTAGCATATACGGTTCGAGCTTAGATTGGATGTCTCCGGGCAAATAACCGATGTCTTTATTACTCAGCGGCACTACCGGCCGGGCGATGCAGATCTGGCGATAATCCTTTTTGCACTCAAGCCCCGCGGCCAGGGCAAGCAAAGTTTTACCGGTACCGGATTTACCGGATATCGTTACCAGTTGTATCTTGGAATTCAGAAGAGCGTCAAAGCCGAATGTTTGCTCGGCATTACGTGGTATGATCCCGTAAGCGGATAGCTTGTTGACGTGGCGTATTTTTTGCGTCTCTGCGTCAAACACGCACATCGCGGATTTTTTTCCGTTACGGATGAGCAGGTATTCATTGGCTACGAGGTCTTTTGTTATTTTAAGCCGGCCGGCGTCAATCTCAAAAGGTTGGCGGTAGATCTCATCGATTAATTCTTCCGGGGCGTTATCTTCGACGGCGTGGCCCTGGTATAAGTGAGAGATGTCTTTTACGTGGTCGCTGGTATAATCTTGCGCCATTAATCCGATTGATTTAGCTTTCATCCGCAGGTTGACGTCTTTGGAGACTAAAATCACATTTTTAGGCGGATAGTCTTTGGCAAGCCGGTAAGCGGTATTTAAAATATGGTGGTCTGGGTTATCGCTGGGAAAATTATAAGCCAGGCTTTCGTCGAGCCTCTGATCAAGTTTTATACTCAGTTTGCCACGCTTGGGCCCAATAGTGACGCCTTCTTCGAAAATCTTATCGCCGCTTAGAGAATCAAGGGTGCGGACAAATTCCCGCGCGTGAAAATTGATAATTTCATTACCTTTCTTAAATTTATCCAGTTCTTCCAGGACGGCAATCGGTATTACAATGTCGTTCTCTTGAAAATGGTCGATGCAGGAACTGTCATGCAGGATTACGTTGGTATCCAGGATAAATGTTTTTTTTGTTTTAGTGGCCATCTTTCCTCCTTAATTCGCAGTACCGTTACCCTTGATAAGTATATTTAGGTTCGGGACGCCCCGTACCTTAATATGAAATATTTAGGAAACGGGGCAGACGTTCCGCCTTTCGGCGGAACTATGCTTTATGAAATTTGGTAAAATTTCATAAAGCACCTGCTTATTACCCTTAGACTCCCTTCGGTCGCTCAGGGTAATTCGGCTACCGCCTCAATCTGCGCCCCCGCCATCCCATAGATGGCGAGGTCTCGTCAATTCGTTTAACGAATTGACGGACTTCGGGCTTGATCTCGGCGAAGGCTCATTAAATTATACATTGGCCTGACGTTTTAGACAAAGGAATTTTTTTATTTTGTAAAGAGAGAGAGCGTTGGTATAATAGTATTAATGAAAACTTTTATTATCGGCATGGCCGCGGCAACGTTATGCGCTTTGTCGTTTGTGCCCCAGATTATAAAGATTTATAAAACAAAAACTACGCGTGATTTGTCGGTTGTGACTTTTCTTTTTTTTATGCTGGGGGTTATCCTGTGGCTGATTTATGGGCTGATGATAAAGGAGTTTCCGATTATAATCGCCAATTCCCTGACTTTGATTTTTATTTTTATAATTATCGCGATGAAATTAAAATATGGCTAGTGCACTGTCAAATTAATTTTTACTGGTATCACTTCAGGAAAAATTAATTTCTACATGCACTTGCACCGCGTACCACTATTAACAATTAAGTTGACGCGGTACTAGAGGGAAAAATACCATTTTAGTTATTTTTTGATAGTGTCAAAAGTTTTATGAAAAACGAAAAAAACCCATTTTTACCACGAAGGCACAAAGGGCACGAAGTTGATAAAAAAAGGAAAAACAAAATAGTTTTTACCACGAAAAGATATAATC
>Ga0182021_10000253_pt1 | contig 54261 bp, 47 predicted proteins | sample 612E3MmetaG_FD_120493 | JGI IMG/M metagenome (GOLD analysis project Ga0182021, IMG submission 120493) | Permafrost microbial communities from Stordalen Mire, Sweden - 612E3M metaG (Illumina Assembly) | ecosystem: Environmental > Terrestrial > Soil > Wetlands > Permafrost | place: Sweden...
CCAATGGGTGAAGTACACGGCGCGGGGCTTCCGAAACAAACAGAACTTCGTTCACGCCATCTACTTCCACTGCGGCGGCCTCGACATGGCCCCAGAATCCACTAAATAGCCGGAAGCGCCCAAAATGGTTGTCGGCCGAGGCCGCTGCTGGCGGCTTCTTGGGCCGACCAGGATTGGTTTTGTCCAGGTCAGCCAAAACACGAGTTCAACCGACATGACAGGAACTCGACACCGGAGACCCCCTTGACATCCGCCACGAGCCACGGCAGGCAGCGGATACCTGCTTCGTCCGCGGATGTGGAATGAACTAAAGGAAGCCTTGCCCCACGACCTTTTCATTTCTTACTCGCGCCGCGACAATGAACGCGGGCAGGTCGCCGCTCTCAAGGCGACAATTGGATCCTACTTCCACGCCTCTGCTGGGCGCGACTTGCGGGTGTTCTTCGACACAGATGAAATCGCCGGCATGGACGATTGGCGGCAGAAGATTCAGCGCGGCTTGCGGGACTCGCAGGTCTTTCTCGCGGTGCTGTCACCCTGCTACCTCGCCAGCACCTACTGCCGCTGGGAATGGGAAGACTATGTCCGCTACGAAGCCATGCGCCAATGCCTCGGCGAAGGCATCGCGCCGGTCTTTTTCGTCACCCTGCCCGACGTCGGCAATCCGAAAACCGACCGGGCCCTCGCGCGCTGGGTTGACGAGATTCAAAGCCGCCAGACCTTCGATCTGCGCCCGTGGCACGACGCGGGTGAGCAGGCGTTGGAGCAAGACCATGTCAAGAAAACATTGGAAGACCTCAACAAGTCCATCTGCGACCGGTTGAACCGTTCCGATCTCGCCGGCAAATCGCCGCACAACCTTATCAAACACAACCCCGGATTCGTCGGTCGCGTGCGCGAACTGACCGAGCTGCGCGACGCGCTGACGACAAACAAACTCGGCGTCGTCGGCGCGCGCGAAGGACAGATGCCCGGCCGCGCGACCGTGCAAGGGCTCGGCGGTATGGGAAAGACGGAGTTGGCGCTGGCCTACGCGCACGCCTTCGCCTGGGACTATCCCGGTGGCCGCTGGCAAGTCCCCTGTGAACACGCCAGCGACTTGCGCGTGGCGTTGCTGCATCTTGCCAACACCAACGCATTGAACCTTGAATTCAGCGAGGACGAAAAGAAAGACATCGCTCTGGCCTTCGAGCGGGTGCTTCGGGAACTGAATCGTCGCGACCGTTGCCTACTGATTCTGGACAACGTTAGCGAACCCAATCTACTCGAACCCGAATACCTGCATCGTCTGCCGCACGATGGCGCGGTGGACCTCATAGCCACCACGCGGCTTGCCCCGTGCGCGATCCCCGGCTCGGCGAATGAGCAGACCTTCATCGCGGTTGACGAACTGCCCGAGGAAGATGCGCTGGCACTGATGCGCAATCACCAACCCGGAAGCCACTTCCCCAGTCAGCAAGAGGACGACGAAGCGAGGACCATCGTCCGGCTACTGCGAGGATTCACGCTGGCGGTGGAGACAGCGGCCATTTATCTCGGACGGAACACCGCTCCGGACGCCTGCCGCCAATTCCGCGAACGGCTCTCGCCAGATTTGCTGCGCGAAAGCGAGATTGCCGCGACCGATCTCGCCGTGGCCGTGCGCCATCGGGCGCGCTCACTTGAAGAAACACTTGCCCTCACCTTGCAAACGCTCACTCCGGAAGCGTTGCGGTTGCTGGAAATTGCCGCGCTCTTACCGGCCGACCAAATAGCATTGCCATGGCTGAAGGCCGTCGGCGCGGAAGATTCTGTCGCGTTTACTGCTCAGCCAACCGAATCAAACTCCTCGTTGCGGCAAGCCAGCGGGCTCCTCTTGGGCTTGCGCCTCTTCCAGAGTGCGGGTGTCGTGGACAACGACGGACGGATGTTGGTCGTGCGAATGCATCGGTTGGTGCAAGAATTGGTGGCCAAGCGCGAAGGTTTTGCTCAAGAGCAATTGCTCGCGAGAGTGGTGGCGTATGCTGAAGCGCGCTGCAAAGCCGTCGCTACGGGGTGGCTGGATTGGATGAATCGATGGGAACTTGAGCCCTTGCGAGCGTTCGCGGATCAACTATTTGCGCTGGGACACAGCCATGCATCTTATTTTGCAAACGAGGTAGCTGTGCCACTTTCGCATCTCGCTCGGTACGCAGAGGCTGAGGCGCTGTATCGCCGAGTGCTGGCGGCGGAGCAGAAAGGAGATTACCCGGGGGGCGTGTTTGCCCTCATAAACCTCTCGACGTTACTACAGGAGACAAATCGACTGGCCGAGGCCGAGCAGTTGTTACGGGCCGCGCTCCCGATCGCCGAAAGAAACGGCCCGGATCATCCAGATGTGGCCCGTGTTCTAAATAACTTTGGGCAATTGCTACTAGACACTGACCGCCTAGATGATGCTGAATCTCTAATGCGGCATGCTCTCGCCATCGACGAGCAGAAGCTAGGTCCGGAGCATCCAACCGTGGCCATCGACCTGAACAACCTTGCGCGAGTGCTCAATGCTTCCTACCGTGTGGCCGAAGCCGAACCGCTATATCGGCGTGCACTGGCGATCGACGAGCGGAGTCTCGGCCCGGAACATCCGAACGTGGCGTTTCGCCTGAACAACCTCGCGAGCGTACTGCTGGGCCTGAGTCGGTTGGCGGAGGCCGAAGTGTTTTATCGGCGGGCTCTGGCTATTCGAGAGCAGATATTAGGTCGGGAGCATCCCGAGGTTGCCGTTAGTCTTAACGGCCTCGCACATTTGCTCCAAACTGCCAACCGTGCCTCCGAGGCAGAGACACTCTATCGGCGGGCGCTGACAATCGGCGAGCAGAGTCTTGGTCCAGATCATCCCGATGTCGCCGGTTATCTCAATAACCTCGCGGGGCTGTTGCAAGCCGCGGATCGCCTATCGGAAGCCGAGCCATTCTATCGACGGGCGCTCAGGATTTTGGAGCAGGGCCTTGGGGCGCGACATTCGAAAGTGGCTACTACCCTGAACAACCTCGCGTTGTTGCTGCGGGCCACGAGCCGGGCGGGTGAAGCACAACCCTTGATGAAGCGGGCCGTCGCGATCTGGGAACAACGCCTCGGGCAGGACCATCACGCCCTCGCACACGGGCTAAATAACCTCGCACAACTGCTGCAGGACACCGGGAATCTTGCCGAGGCCGAGCAGTGGCTGCGACGCGCTCTCGCGATTCGTCAACGGAGTCTCGGATCGACCCACGTTTTGGTTGCTGTGAGTCTCAATAATCTCGCGTCACTGATGGAGGACACAAGAGAGTTCGAGGAGGCCGAATCCCTGTATTTGAAAGCTGTGGAAATCCTGGATCTGTTTAGGACAAACACTGGCTGCGAGCACCGAGACCACCACCTTGTCCTGGCAAATCTGCTGCGGCTACGGAGGCGGGTCGCGAACGCTACAGTTCAGTCCGCTGTCGATGCGCAAGATGAGGAATCAGTCATGAACGTAAGCAGACCTACAACTGGCTTCGGACCCGATAGGTGTTCCCGATGCGGAGCGCCGGGCTTTGCACGCGATGCCGGTCCGAGCGGCCGAAAGCGCAAAGGACAGCTCTTTGTTGTAACAGAGGGCTGGTTTCTAAAGCTCGTGCTTTTCCGTTGTTCAGATTGCGACGGAGTCTTCTGCGGTGGGTGCTGTCGGCTGGAATCCCGGCCATTCGATGATGGCAAATCCATGTTGGAATGCTTATGCCCATCGTGTGGCCAAGTGTTGGGCGCTTATCCTGCGCCGCACAAGCGTCACGCCGAATTGGTGGAAGAAATGCGGTCGCGAATCGATGGAACCGACATGCGTACAGTGAAGGCATATTTCCGCGACCCCAATAGCGAGATCAAGCAAGTGATCCTTGCTCAGAACGGTTGCCCGCTCGAAGAGGTGGCTGCGGTGATGGTTTCCGGGAGCCAGGAGACGCTCATGAACATGTTGGCAGATGGATGGGTCAAGGTTGGCGTAGACAGCATGGATAGAGTTCCAGTGAGATTGCAGACGAGCGTAATTTTGCTTGATACCTTTCCAGACGATCAGTACTGTGAGATCGTTTACCTACCGCCTGCTTACGTCGTAAGGATCATCACTGGAAGGAAGTACGTATGAGAATGGTTCGTGCGCCCAGAGAGTAATTTGCCAGGGACTTGATAATGATTGGGTGTTTCTGATTGGCCTGCTGCAACATGCAGCGAATTGCACGAATGGGCTTTCGGCGGTTGTGCGACTCCACAAACACGGCGTACGGCTTCAGGCGATTGACTTGCGCTTCCGTCTCGGCTGAAGCTGGCGCGGATAACGAACAGGCCAAATGCGTTCTCGTAGCCCACTCGCACCGCACCTAGGAGAACCTTGCCAAATCCCGAGGGCCAATCGAGGTTGCAGCGGACGTCCCGCTGGGCTGCCCGCCGCTGAACCGGCGCGTTAGGTCCACGAATCGGCTGTTGCGAATGGGTTTGTGCAACCCACTTGGACGTATCACGCCGACCCGTTGAGTGGCCCACGCGCCCTCGAAGTCCGGATCGGGGAAGTTTGAACTGCGGGTCGGTAGTATGGCGGCCGCAAATGGACGCGCTGTCGTTATACCGGACTTTTGGCAGGTCAACGACCCCAAACGGCCATCCGGGAAGCGTCGGGATGCCACCCTTAAGTGAACCGTGTTGGGCATAGAGCGCCGGACACGCCCGGCCCCTATTCCCCCGGCCCGATCCCTAGCGCCTTCATCTTGCGGTACAGGTTGCTGCGCTCCAGGCCCAGCAGCTCCGCCGTGCGGGTCACGTTGCCGGTGTTCTCCTCCAGCTTCTTGAGGATGTACTCGCGCTCGGCGGCTTCCCTCACTTCTTGCAGGCTTCCGAAGCGGCCGGTGCCGCGGTCCGGCTGCCGGCGCGCGGCGGCCAGGGGGATGTGGCGCGCGTCCACCCGCACTTGCGGGTTGAGAATCACGATGCGCTCGATGAGGTTCTTCAGCTCGCGCACGTTGCCCGGCCAGTGGTGCTGGGCCAGCACTTCGTAGGCTTCCACGGTCAGCTCTTTGGGCTTGCGGCCGTAGGCGGTGGTGAACTCGCGCAGGAAATGATCGGCCAGGAGCGGAATGTCTTCGCGCCGGTCGCGCAGCGGCGGCACGAAGAAGGGGATGACGTTGAGGCGGTAGAACAGGTCTTCGCGGAAATTGCCGTGGTCGATCTCCTCCTCCAGGTGCTTGTTGGTGGCCGCCACCACGCGCACGTCCACCTGCATGGATTCGGCCGCGCCCACCGGCTCGAAGCGCTGCTCTTCCAGCACGCGGAGCACTTTGGACTGGGTGCGCAGGCTCATGTCGCCCACTTCGTCCAGGAACAGCGTGCCGCCGTCGGCTTTCTGGAACTTTCCGTTCTTGGTCTCGTGGGCGCTGGTGAAGCTGCCTTTGATGTGGCCGAACAGCTCGCTCTCGATCAGCTCTTCGGGGATGGCGGCGCAATTCACCTCGACGAACGGCTGGGCGGCGCGCGGGCTGAGCGCGTGGAGGGCGTGCGCCACCAGTTCCTTGCCGGTGCCGCTTTCGCCGTAGATCAGCACGCGGCCGTTGGTGCCGGCCATCAGCGCGAGCTGCTGCCGCAGGGCCTTCATGGGGACGCTCTCGCCGATGATGCGGTAGCGCGCACCGCTGTCCGCCTTGAGCTGGCTGTTCTCAATCGACAGCGTGCGGTGCGCCAGCGCGTTCTTCACCACCACCGATATCTTGCCGATGGAGAGAGGCTTCTCCAGAAAATCGAACGCGCCCAGCTTGGTGGCTCTTACGGCGGCTTCAATACTGCCATGTCCGGAAATCACCACCACCACGGGCCGCTCGTTGACGGGAATCTCCTGGATACGCGCCAGCACCTCCATGCCGTCCATGCCGGGCAGCCAGATATCCAGCAGGACCAGCTCGAATTCCGCGCCCGGGAGCGCCGCCAGACACGCCTCTCCGCTCTCCACCGCCTCCGCGTGGTAGCCTTCATCCTCGAGCACGCCGCTCAAAGACTGGCGGATGCCGGGCTCGTCATCCACCACCAGAATGCGCCGCTGTTTCATACGTTGACCGCGGCTGGGTGGGGCGCCGCCTGGGCCCCCGTCTCCGCCGGCTCGGGATCGAGGAGCGCCGGCATCTCCACCGTGAAGCGCGCGCCCAACGGCCGATTGTCCTCCACCCGGATGGTGCCGTTGTGCTCCGCCACAATGCGGCTCACGATGGCCAGACCCAGGCCGGTGCCGCGATTCTTGGTCGAAAAATAGGGCAGGAAGAGTTTCTCCTTTTCATCCGAGCTCACGCCGCAGCCCGAATCGGCGATCACCAGCTCGACCGTCTCGGCGGCCCCGGGCTGGGTGGCGATATACAGTTTCTTCACCAGCGAATCCTGCATGGCTTCGGCGGCGTTGTCCACCAGGTTCACCACCACCCGCTCGAACTGCTCGCGGTCGAGGTTCACCGGCGGCAACCCCGCGCCGAAGCTGGTTTCGATGGAAATGCCCTCCAGGCGCCCGTGAAACACGGCCAGCGCGCCGGCCACCACCTGGTTGATATCGGAACGCACCGGCTGGGCCGAGGGGAAGCGCGCGAATTGGGAGAATTCGTCCACCAGGGTCTTCACCGACTCCACCGATTTCGAGATGGTGGCGGCGCATTCGTGCACGATGCGCGCCGTGCCGGGCGGCAGATCGAGGCGCCCAAGCTGCCGGTCGATGCGCTCGGCCGAAAGCGCGATGGGGGTTAACGGGTTCTTGATTTCGTGGGCCACCCGGCGGGCCACCTCGTGCCAGGCGTCGGCCTTCTGCGCCCGCAGCAGCTCGCTGGTGTCTTCGAGCACCACCACGAACCCCGAAGTGAGTTTCTCTTCGAGCGCCGAAACCGTGACGGCCAGGTGCAGCTTGCGATTCTCGGTGCGCAGCTCGAGTTGGCGGGAAGCCACACCGGTGCGGCGCGCGCGCTTCATGAGGTACTTGATCTCGGCCGTGTCCTCGCGCGAGAAGAGGTCCTCCAGGCGGGTGGCGCGGGCCGCCTGTTCGGCCGGGAAGATTTTGGAAAGCGCCCGGTTCACACGCTGGATGGAGCCGTCCGCGCCGATCGAGATGACGCCCGTGGGGATGCTTTCGAGGATGGCCTCGGTGAAGCGGCGGCGGCGGTCCAGTTCCAGGTTGCTGGTCTCGAGTTCCTGGGTCATCTGGTTGAAGCCGCGCACCAGCGAAGCCAGCTCGTCGGTGGCGCGCACCTTGATTCGGTGCTTCAGGTTGCCGCGGCGCACTTCCCTGGCGGCATCCAGCAGCGCGGCGATGGGAATGCTGATCTGCTTGGAGAGGAACAGCGCGATCCAGGTTGCCACGAACAGCACGAACAGCGTGATCACGGCCATGAGCAGCACGTAGAACAGCTTGAAATTCTTGCTGACCTGGCGGATCGCACTCCATTGTTGGTAGTATTTTTCGATGGCCCTCGTTTGCCCCGCCACGTCCTGCGGGAGCCGCGAAGCCAGCGCCACATAGCCGATGGTTTTTCCACCTTCGGTCACGGGCGAGCGGGCCACCACGACGAGGCCGCCGACGGGCCGGGCGGTGTAGGCCCCCGAAGCGTCCAGCGGCACTTCGCCCAAGGCCGGGAGAATGGCGGCCGATACCAACCCCTGCGCCTTCGCGAAGCGCAGCAGGAACCCCGGCGTGCGCTCCCCATCCCTCAGGAGGTGGCGCGTCTCGGGCTGCAAGGCCAGCAAGGCGGCCTGCGTGTTGACTTTGTCCTGAAAGTCGCGCTGCAGCAGGACGGAAGTCTCGACGAACAACTGCACCTCGTTGTCGGCGGGTTTTCGAAACCATGCCTCCAGGCTGTGATTCATCACCCATAGCTGAACAGCACCAGAAAGGTGACCGGGAGGAAACTCAGGGTGAGGGCGCCCACCACCAGCTTGGTCTTGATGCGCGAGCCTTCGCGGTCGCTCTGCCGCTCCACGTAGAGCTTGACGCCTTCGCGGAACAGCATGAACCCGAGCGTCACCATCAGGACGAAGATGAGGCTCGATATGGCCCAGAAAATGAAGGTCTGGTACGGGTCCGACGGGCCGAACTGCCATGGGCTGAACGATCCTTGCCACACCACCAGCGCCACCGACAATACCAGCGCTACGATGGCGAACCCGTAGACCAGTGGCTTCCTCATGCATTGATTGTAGCGCCGGCGGCGGAGCCACAGACCGCCGGCGCTCCGGACTACATCTTGACGCTGTCTACTTTGATGGAGTCGCCCTCCATCTTGCCGGTGATGGTCACTTTTTGGCCGGCGTGTTCCGTCACTTTGGCCTGGTCGACGATCTTGTAAATCTTCCCGTCGCCGGTGACCAGTACGGCGGGCGACCCGCGCTTAATGCAGTTTAGGGCGCAAGTGACGTTCCCCACCATCTCTTTCTTGCTCGCGCAGGCCTGGTCGATAATGTACCCAGTCCAATCCGCGGCCATTCCCGACACGGTGGTCAGGGCAAATACAGCAAGCACTCTCTTCATTGTGTGAATTCCCTCCTTGGAATCGGAATCCCAGTTTGAATTCACTATAACCCAGGACACCGCCCCGGCACAAGCCGGGTGTTATCCCCAGGTTCTCGCACGCTATCATGAGGTAAGAAAGTCATCCATGGCCTTGAAACCCGATCCGGAGATGGGTGTTAATAGCTGGCTCGAAGACGAGCTGTATCTGCAGTATCTGCACGACCACTCGGCGGTGGATGAAAGCTGGCAACGGGTTTTCGCGAAGCCCCGCGCTGCCCAGGGAAACGGCGCCCCGGCCACGGCCCCCGAAGGCGAACTTCAGCCCCTGCGCGGCGCCGCCGGCCGCATTGCCGAGAACATGACCGCCAGCCTGGCCATCCCCCTGGCTACTTCGCAGCGCACCATCGCGGTGAAGGTCATGGACGAGAACCGGCGCATCATCAACCAGCACCGCACCTTGCTCGGCCGCGGCAAAGTCTCCTACACGCACTTGATCGGGTGGGCCATCGTCAAAGCGCTCCCGGAATCGGCGGGGCTGAACCACGCCTACACGGAAAGAGACGGGCAGCCGTTCCGCGTGGTGCGGCCGCACATCCACCTGGGCATCGCCGTGGACGTCGCCGGCAAGGACGGCCGCCGCAACCTCATGGTGCCTAATATCCGCAACGCCGGCGCCCTGAGCTTCCAGGAATACGTCGCGGCCTTCGACGATCTGATCGCCCGCGCGCGCGGCAATACCCTGACCGCCGCCGATTTCCAGGGGACCACTATCTCGCTGACCAATCCGGGCACCGTCGGGACCGTGGCGTCGAATCCGCGCCTGATGCCCGGACAAGGCGCCATCGTCGCCGCCGGAGCCATCGACTATCCGGCCGAATACCGCGGCGCGGCCGAAGAGACCCGCGCCGCGCTCGGCATCGGCAAAGTGATGACGCTCAGTTGCACCTACGATCACCGCATCGTCCAGGGTGCGGAATCGGGCCTGTTCCTGGGCAAGGTGCAGGCCCTGCTCGATGGCGCGGACGGCTTCTATGAAGAGGTCTTCGCCCACCTGCGCATGCCGCACCGGCCGGTGCATTGGGAGAAGGACCGTAGCGCCCCGCCGCTGCCGGGCATGACCTCCGCGCGCACCGCCGAGATCGCCAAGGAAGCCGCCATCATTCAGATGATCAATGCCTACCGCGTGCGCGGGCATCTGATCGCCGACCTGGACCCGCTGGGCGCCGATCCCAGCTACCATCCCGAGCTCGACCCCGAAACCTACGGGCTCACCATCTGGGACCTGGACCGCGAGTTCCTCACCGGCTCGCTGGGTGAAGCCATCGGCGAGGGCGGCCCCAAGCCGGTCGCCACCCTACGCGAGATCCTCGAGACGCTGCGCCAGACCTACTGCGGCAAGATCGGCTGCGAGTACATGAACATCCAGGTGCCCGAGCAGAAACGCTGGCTGCAGCGGCGCATGGAGCCGCGCGCCAACAACTGGCCGCTGGACCGCGAAACGCGCCTGCGCATTCTGCGGAACCTCGTCGCGGGCGAAGAGTTCGAGCACTTCCTGCACGCGCGCTTCGTGGGGCAGAAGCGCTTCGCCCTCGAGGGCGGCGAGACCGCGCTGGCCATTCTGGAGGAAATCCTCGATCGCGCGGCGGCCAACAACGTGCGCGAAATCGTGGTGGGGATGGCGCACCGCGGACGGCTGAACATTCTGGCCAACGTGGTGGGCAAGGATCTCCGGCAGATCTTCTCGGAGTTCGAGGGCGAGATCGATCCCGCCAGCATGCAAGGCTCCGGCGACGTGAAGTACCACCTGGGCGCCACCGGTATCCGCCGCATGGAGGGAGGCCGCGAAATCGTGGTCTCGGTCTCACCCAACCCCAGCCATCTGGAAGCCGTGGACCCGGTGGTGGAAGGCATCGTGCGGCCCAAGCAGGACCGGCTCGGCGATATTCGCCGCGAGCGCGTCATCCCCGTACTGGTGCACGGCGACGCGGCCTTCGCCGGCCAGGGCGTGGTGGCCGAAACGCTCAACCTTTCGCAGCTCGACGGCTACTCCACCGGCGGCACCGTGCATCTCGTCATCAACAACCAGATCGGCTTCACCACGCTGCCCGACGAATCGCGCTCGACGCCTTACTCCACCGACGTGGCGCGCGCCGTGCAAGCGCCCATCTTCCACGTCAACGGCGACGATCCGGAAGCCGCCATCCGCGTGGTCGAGATCGCCTTCGATTACCGCCAGCAGTTCCAGAAGGACGTGGTCGTCGACATGATCTGCTACCGCCGCCACGGCCACAACGAAGGCGACGACCCCAGTTACACGCAGCCCATTCTCTACCGCAAGATCAAGGAGCACCCCTCGGTGGCCACGCTCTACGCGGAGCGCCTGGTGCGCGAGGGCGTCATCGCCGCCGAAGAGAGCCAGGCCATGCACCAGGCCGCGGCGCGGAAGCTTTCGGAAGCCTACGACGCCGTCCAGGAGCGCGCCGAACGCTACGAATTGCAGGAGCTGAGCGCGGTCGCGAGCGAGGATATCGGGGCCTTCTGCCCGCGGACGGCGGTGAACCAACAGGTACTCGAGCGGGTGATCGGCGGGATGACGAGTTTTCCCGAGGACTTCCACCTGCACCCCAAGCTGCGCGGGTTCGTCGAGCGCCGCCGCGAGGCCATCGAGAAGGGTGGCTCCGTCGATTGGGCCTTCGCCGAGGCGCTGGCCTTCGGCACGCTGGCTCTCGAAGGCACTGCCGTGCGGCTCAGCGGCCAGGATTCCGGACGCGGCACCTTCAGCCAGCGCCACCTGGCGTTTTACGATTCCGAGACCGGGAGCCGCTACATTCCGTTGCAGCACATCTCCCCCGATCAGGCGCGCTTCGAGGTCTTCGACAGTTCTCTCAGCGAGTACGCCGTGCTGGGCTTCGAGTTCGGCTACAGCGTGGCCGACCCGCTGACGCTGGCCGTCTGGGAAGCGCAATTCGGCGATTTCGCCAACGGCGCGCAGATCATGATCGACCAGTTCATTTCCTGTTGCGAACAGAAATGGGGCCAGCCCAGCGGCCTGGTGATGCTGCTGCCCCACGGCTATGAAGGGCAGGGGCCGGAACACTCGAGCGCGCGCATCGAGCGCTACCTCACCCTCTGCGCCGAGAACAACATGCAGGTGGCCAACTGCACTACTCCGGCGCAATACTTCCACCTGTTGCGCCGCCAGATGTACGGCGGCCACGACCGCCGCGGCACGCGCAAACCGCTCATCATTTTCACTCCCAAGAGCCTGCTGCGCCATCCGCGCGCCGTTTCCCCGCCCCACGATTTCACCGCCGGCGGCTTCATGGAAATGCTGGCCGACACCCCGGCCGACACCAGCCGTATCACCCGGGTAGTCTACTGCTCCGGCAAGCTCTACTACGACCTGCTGGCCGCGCGCGAAGAGCGCCAGGCCGAGCACGTGGCGCTGGTCCGCGTGGAACAGCTTTACCCCTTCGCAACCGACCAGGCCCGCGACATTCTGGCGCGCTATCCGGCCGCCGCCGAGGTGGTCTGGGCGCAGGAGGAGCCGCGCAACATGGGCCCCTGGCGCTTCATGCGCGAATGGATCGAGCCGCTGCTCGACGCCACCAGCCGCGAACTGCGCTACGTGGGCCGCCCCGAGAGCGCCAGCCCCGCCGGCGGTTCCGGCAAGCGCCACCAGCAGGAGCAGGCCGAGATTATCGAAGATGCTCTGACGCCGGGGGCCATTTCGCAAACCAGGCGCACGCGCGCGGTGGCGCGGCGGAAGAAATAGGCGTGTGTCAGGCCGAACGAGCGTTTCGCAGATCCAAACTGGCGGAGACCTGGAGGCGCTCCATGATCCGCTCAACACCGCCGCGCAAGCCTTCATAGTCAGCCGAGTTGCTTAGCGAATCGGCTTTCGACCATTGGGCGAGGCCCTCCTGCACGATCCGGATTGAATCGCAATGGACTACCATCCCCGCAATCGAGAGGTTCTGCGCTACGAGTCGCTTCGTGTCCCGCATCTTGTCACCAAGTTCCTTGGCTCTTTCTATGTCAAGTGGACTCGGCGGACGGCCTGCTTTTTGTCTACGTTCTTCCTGCCTGTACAGATGCGCCGCGTGGTCCGCTTCCGAAAACAAGTCGCCGAGGGCTTCCAACAGCCGAATGTAAACATCCCGTTTGAGATTCCATACGTTCTGCCGTAGCCAGACAGCACTGTTAATGTCTGCCTTAATCTCTTCTTGCGTAGTTGTAACGGCCCCAACCTGCGCTTCCAGCTTATCCAGATTTGCAAGTACGGCCTCTTGCCTACCGCTCTCGTGCGCGAATGCTTTCTCCCTCTCTTGCGTGAACACCTCGGCGATCGATGCGGTAATGGCATGGATCCGTCCCGTCTCCCCCCACCTTCCACCGATGTAAGCGGCACCCGCTGCAACTATTACGATCGCTATAAGACTCCAGTCCATCACGACCTCCGTTCGCCGTGATTCTAACGCGTTGCATCGTTCCACCGCAGCATCCGTGACCTGAACGGGCTGTAATTATCCAGGCGGCGACACACGGCACCAAGCAAGGCAATTCGGTGGGGCCGATCCACATCAATTAATTCTTCTCCATTTAGAGTAGGATTAAGGCATGGACGGATACACGCCCGCTCAAGCCTCCGCAGTGACAGGTTTGCCCCTGGCTGCGGTTCATAAGGCGATCGACAGCCGCTTGATACGCCCCCGCATCGCGCGCTCGGGCGCAACCGTGCGCCGCCTGCTCACCAAGGAACAGTTGATTTTCCTACAGCTTGAGGCGGAAGGCCTTCGGCTTCTTCCTGTGGGGACCCGGCGGGAGATCGCGGAGTCGATCCAACGGTCGCCGAAGACGGAGAAGCTGCGCGTGGCGAATGGAACCGCGCTTGTGATCGAAATCGGCTCTGCGAGGCGAAGGATAGAGAGCCACTTGAAGCAGTTCGCCCGCATCGAAGAAATGGTGGTCAGGGATCCCGAGATCATGCGTGGAACACCGGTCTTCAAGGGCACGCGGATTCCTGTGGACCTGGTCGCCGATATGCTTGCCCAGGGAGCGACAGCCGAGGAGATTCTTGAGGGCTATGCGACGCTGAACAAGGAAAAGATCGCCATCGCGCCGCTGTACATGCGTGCGTTTCCAAGGCGGGGGCGTCCCAGCCGCCGCCCCTGGCAGGGGAAGAAGGCGCGGAGCGGGAAATCCTTCCGACTGAGCACCCTCCTCGGGAGCGCATGAGATGCGCCCGGTAGCGCGGCGTATGAGATAGCCATTTCAGATCTGTAACTATCATCCCCATAGGAATTTTGAATTGGTGTCGTTTCCATCCCTGTGATATGCTTCTAATTGAGATCTGAACCAGCTCCCCGACGGAGCCACAGACACTGGTAGACAGGGTTGTCTAGACCACACTTTCGGTCATGAGTGTTTAAGGGTTCAGGTTTCCCCGCCACGAAGTATTTCCCGTCGATCTGTCGCAAGAACGTGTTTGCCGGCATTGCAGGGCAGATGGTGTTCGCGTCCCCTATCGGCTATCCGTCACGGGCGCCGCAACCGATCTGTACACAGTCCATCGCGAAGAGAGGGAACCACTATGAGAAAAGTTGCCATTTACGGTAAGGGCGGAATCGGCAAATCCACCACAACGCAGAATACGGTCGCGGCCCTGGCCGAAATGGGCAAAAAGGTAATGGTGGTCGGATGCGACCCGAAGGCCGATTCCACGCGCCTGCTGTTGGGAGGCTTGGCGCAGAAGACGGTTCTCGATACGTTGCGCGAGGAAGGCGAGGACGTCGACCTCAATGACATCCGCCGCCGCGGCTACGGCGGCACCTACTGCACCGAATCCGGCGGCCCGGAACCGGGAGTGGGATGCGCCGGGCGCGGCATCATCACCTCCATCAACCTGCTCGAGCAGTTGGGCGCGTATAGCGAAGCGGAAAACCTGGATTACGTTTTCTACGACGTTCTGGGCGACGTGGTATGCGGCGGATTCGCCATGCCCATCCGCGAGGGCAAAGCGAAGGAGATCTACATCGTCTGCTCCGGCGAAATGATGGCCATGTACGCGGCCAACAACATCTGCAAGGGCATCGTGAAGTTCGCGCAGGCCGGCGGCGTGCGTCTGGGAGGACTGATCTGCAACAGCCGCAAAGTGGATAACGAGAGGGAAATGATCGAAGAGTTGGCCAGCCGGCTGGGCACCCAGATGATCCACTTCATTCCCCGCGACAACGACGTGCAGCGCGCCGAGATCAACCGCAAGACGGTGATCGAGTGGAGGCCGCACGTTCCGCAGGCGGACCAGTACCGGCAACTGGCGCGCGCCATCGACGCCAACGACCAGTTCGTGATCCCCAAACCACTGGCGATGGACAATCTCGAGAGCCTGTTGATCGATTATGGTCTGGCTGCGTAAACGCCGATAAAGGAGAACTTCGATGCAACCAAATCCACATACTGTAAAAGACGAGCTGCTGAAAGCCTATCCCAAGAAGACCGCCCGCAAGAGGGCCGAACAGATTGTGGTCAACCAGCGCCGGGCCGACGGAGCGGTGCCCGAGATCAGGGCCAACGTGCGCACCACGCCAGGAGCGATCACGCAGCGGGGGTGCACCTACGCCGGCTGCAAGGGTGTGGTGATCGGGCCCACGCGCGACATCCTGAGCATCACCCACGGTCCCATCGGCTGCGGCTTCTACAGTTGGCTGACACGCCGCAACCAGACGCGTCCGGAATCCCCCCAGGACGCCAACTACATCACCTATTGTCTGAGCACAGACATGCAGGATGAGCAGATCGTTTTCGGAGGGGAGAAGAAACTCCGGGCGGCGATCGAAGAGGCCTACGCGCTGTTCCATCCGAAGGCGATCGCCATTTTCTCCACCTGTCCGGTGGGGTTGATCGGCGACGACGTGCACGCCGTGGCGCGCGACATGAGAGACAGGCTGGGCATCAACGTATTCGGCTTCAGTTGCGAAGGATACAAGGGCGTAAGTCAGTCGGCCGGCCATCACATCGCCAACAATCAGCTCTTCAAGCACGTGGTGGGAACCGACGAAACGCCACGGCCGGAGAAGTTCAAAATCAATTTGCTGGGCGAGTACAACATCGGCGGCGACGCGTTCGTAATCGAAGACCTGCTGGAGCGCTGCGGCATCACTCTCATTTCCACCTTCAGCGGCAACTCCACTTACGATGCCTTCGCCAACTCGCATATGGCGGATCTCAACACAGTGATGTGCCACCGGTCGATCAACTATGTGGCCGAGATGATGGAGAAGAAGTTCGGCATCCCGTGGATCAAGGTGAACTTCGTGGGCGCCGAAGGCACCGCCAAGTCCCTGCGCCACATCGCGCAGTACTTCAACGACGCCGGACTGACCGAGCGGGTCGAGAAGGTCGTCTCCGAGGAAATGACCGCGGTACTCGAGACGCAGTTTGAAGTGCGCTCGCGCTGTGAAGGAAAGACGGCCATGCTGTTCGTGGGGGGCTCGCGCGCGCATCATTATCAGACGCTGTTCGCGGAGATGGGCATGAAGACCGTGGCGGCGGGTTACGAGTTCGCCCATCGCGACGACTACGAGGGCCGGCGCGTGCTGCCGACCGTTAAAGTGGACGCCGACAGCCGGAATATCGAGGAACTGCAGGTGGTCCCCGACGAAACGCGCTACCAGCCTCGCAAAGGCCCGGGCGAACTCGTACAACTCGAAGCCGCCGGCCTCGACGTGCGCGGCTACCAGGGCATGATGCCGGAGATGGAGGAGGGGACTCTGGTGATCGACGACATCTATCATTTTGAAACGGAGCGGCTGCTGGAAATCTACAAGCCGGATATTTTCTGCGCGGGGATCAAGGAGAAATACGCCGTGCAGAAGGCCGGCATTCCTTGCAAGCAGCTACACAGCTACGACTACGGCGGGCCGTACGCCGGATTCCGGGGCGCGATCAACTTCTATAACGAGATCGACCGCATGGTGAACACCAAAATCTGGTCCTACGTGCAGGCCCCCTGGGAAGCCGAGGAAGAGTTGGAAGAAGCGATCGCGAGTTAGTGGTCTGGTGGGGCAGCTAATCGTGGCTGCCGCCGGCTTTCAGCCGGCGACTCCGGCTGCGAAGACCCGCGCACGACGCGAGAAAGCCGCCTAAAGAGGCGGCTGCGGGCAGGATTGCCCGCCCCACAGAACAGGCAAGACTTCGGCCGCACTGCACTAGGGCCGTTGAAAGAAGCGCCCGCAAGCGGGCGCGGCAGGCGGCACCGCCTGCGTGGCTGAATTGACGACACAGGAGACCAAGATGCTACTGCGGCATACGACGGCGGACGTCATGGAACGCTCCGCGCTGACCATCAATCCGGCCAAAACCTGCCAGCCAATCGGGGCCATGTATGCCGCCTTGGGGGTGCACAACTGCCTGCCCCACAGCCACGGGTCGCAGGGATGCTGCGCCTATCATCGCAGCGCGCTGACCAAGCACTATAAGGAGCCGGTGATGGCCGGCACCAGCTCGTTCACCGAAGGCTCGGCCGTCTTCGGCGGTCAGGCGAACCTTCTTCAGGCTATCACTAACATGTTTGCCTTGTATAACCCCGATATCATCGCCATTCACACCACGTGTCTTTCGGAGACTATCGGCGACGACATCGTGCAAATCATCGCCAAGGCGCGCGAGGAGGGCAAGGTCCCGCCCGGTAAGCACTTGATTCACGCCAACACGCCGAGTTATGTGGGATCGCATGTGACGGGCTTTTCCAATATGGTGAAGGGGATCGTCAAGTACCTCTCCGAGGCGACGGGTCGCAAGCGCAACCAGGTGAACGTCATACCGGGTTGGGTGGAGCCGAGCGATATGCGCGAGCTCCGGCGTATCTGCCGGACCATGGGGATCAATCCCAATATCTTCCCCGATACCTCCGACGTGCTCGACGCGCCGCTGACGGGGCAGCATGAGTTCTACCCCAGGGGCGGCGCCCCGGTCGAGGAGATTCGTCATTCGGGCGACAGCCGCTCCACACTGGCATTGGGTCCGACCGCTTCGGAGGCCGCCGCACTGGCGCTCGAAGAGAAGTGCGAAGTGCGCGCCGAGGTCCTGGAGCTGCCCATCGGACTGCTGGCCACGGACCGCTTCATCAACGCCCTGCGCCATCGCTCCGGCATCCGCGTGCCCGGATTCATTACCGACGAACGGGGCCGCCTGGTGGACATGATCGCCGACATGCACCAGTACTTCTACCGGAAACGCGTAGCTCTGTTCGGCGATCCGGACCAACTGGTTTCGCTCGCCGAGTTTCTGGTGACGATGGATATGCGTCCCGTCTACATTGTGACCGGCACACCCGGCAAGCGCTTCGAAACCCGCATCCGCGAGGCGCTTGGCGATTCCGTTCCCGAAGCTCAAGTCCGCCAGGGGCCCCAGGCCGACATGTTCCTGTTGCATCAGTGGATCAAAAAGGAAGGCGTGGACCTGTTGATCGGCAACACCTATGGGAAGTACATCGCGCGGGACGAAGACATTCCGTTTGTGCGTTTCGGATTTCCCATTCTCGACCGCGTGGGGCACTCCTACTTTCCGACGGTCGGGTACATGGGCGCCATGCGCGTCGCCGAAAAGATCCTCAGCGCCTTCATGGACCGTCAGGATCGCGACGCCCCCGAAGAATCGTTCGAACTGACGATGTAGCACGGATCGGGAAGACCACCATGAGCATCCTCGAAGAACGCAAGCCGCAGGTCTATCGGAAGGGCGCCGACCCGTTCCAGTTGGACTGCAATAAGCAGAGCGTGGCCGGCTCGGTGAGCCAGCGCGCCTGCGTCTTCTGCGGCTCGCGCGTCGTGCTGTATCCCATTGCCGACGCACTGCACCTGGTTCACGGCCCGCTGGGTTGCGCCGCCTATACCTGGGATATCCGCGGAGCGCTCTCCTCCGGTCCGCAACTCCACCGCCTGAGCTTCTCGACGGACCTGCGGGAGATGGACGTGATCCAGGGCGGAGAGAAGAAGCTCGCCAAAGCCTTGTCGCAGCTCATCGACCGGTACCGGCCGAAAGCCGCGTTCGTCTATTCCACCTGTATTGTGGGAGTCATCGGCGACGATGTCGAAGCCGTGTGCCGCCAGGTGAGCGCGGTCAAAGGAATTCCCGTACTGCCGGTCCATTCCGAGGGCTTCCGCGGCACCAAGCGCGACGGCTATCGCGCGGCTTGCGAGGCGTTGCTCCAGCTCATTGGGACGGGCTCCGTCACGGGTGTCGGCCCGGTTAGCGTCAACATCCTCGGCGATTTCAACCTCGCCGGCGAAGTCTGGATCGTCCGCGACTACTTCGAAAAGATGGGCGTGCAGGTGGTGGCCACTATTACCGGCGATGGCCGCGTGGACGACATCCGCCGCGCCCACGGCGCCGCTCTCAACCTGGTGCAGTGTTCCGGTTCCATGATGCACCTGGCCCAGCAGATGAAGAAGAAGCGCGGCATCCCCTTCAAGAGGGTTTCCTATTTCGGCATCGAAGACATGGCTCAGGCGCTCTACGATACCGCCGGGTTCTTCGCCGAGCGATCGCCCGGCATCGTGGAAAGAACCGCCGAGCTGGTCAGCCAGGAGGTGGCCGCCATCATGCCGCAGATTGCGCAATACCGGCGCAAGCTGGAGGGCCGCAAGGCGGCCGTGTACGTGGGCGGTGCCTTCAAAGCCTTCTCGCTCGTGCGGGCACTGCGCCACCTGGGCATGGACACCCTGATGGTGGGCTCGCAGACCGGGCTGCGCGAGGATTACGAGGAACTGCGCCAGTTGTGCGACGAGGGCACCATCATCGTCGACGATTCCAATCCGCTCGAGCTCTCTTCCTTCCTCCAGGAAAAGGAAGTGGACCTGTTCATCGGCGGCGTGAAAGAACGTCCCATCGCCTACAAGCTCGGGGTGGGCTTCTGCGATCACAACCACGAACGCAAAGAGCCGCTGGCGGGCTTCACCGGGATGCTGAATTTCGCGCGCGAGGTCTACAACACCGTGGCCAGCCCCGTGTGGAAGCTCACCCCGCGCGGCCGGAAGAGAGAACGGTCATGGCAATGAAGGAACCCTTCGCAGCCACGCGCAATGCCTGCAAGTTGTGCGCGCCCCTGGGCGCCTGTCTGGCGCTGCGCGGCGTGGCGGGCGCCGTGCCCTTTCTGCACGGATCCCAGGGCTGCGCCACCTACATCCGCCGCTACCTGATCTCCCATTTTCGCGAGCCTGTCGACATCGCCGTTTCCGGCTTCAGCGAAGCCACCACGGTGTTCGGCGGCGGCGACAACCTGCACCATGGTCTGAACAATGTGGCGCGGCAGTACCTCCCGCAACTGATCGGGATTGCGACTACCTGCCTGCCGGAGACCATCGGCGAAGATGTGGGATTGCTGCTGCGCGAGTTCCATCCCGAAGCGGCCTCGCCTTTCCTCATGGTGCATGTGGCAACGCCGAGTTACCGCGGCACTCACGTGGATGGTTTTCATGCCACCGTGCGCGCCCTGGTGGAGCAATTGGCCGAAGGCGGACCGGCCGGCGAGCACGTCAACGTGTTTCCCGGCATGGTCTCGCCCGCCGACTTGCGCTACCTGAAAGAGGTGTTTGCCGATTTCGGATTGGAGGCCACGCTCCTGCCCGATTATTCGGAGACGCTGGACGGACCGCAGCTCGACGAATACCAGAAGATCCCGGCCGGCGGCACCCCGGTCGAGAGCGTCCGCGCCATGGGACGCGCGCGCATCAGCCTGGAACTCGGCCGCACCCTGGCGGAGACCGGAACGGCAGCCGCGTTTCTCGAAAGCGGATTCGGCGTGGCGCGCGCCAGGCTCGGTTGGCCGGTTGGGGTGCTCGAAAGCGACCGCTTCTTCGCCACGCTGTCCGACTTGAGCGGCCGGCCGATGCCCGAGAAACACGCCCAGGAACGCGGCCGGCTGGTGGATTCTTACGTGGACGCGCATAAGTACGTCTTCGGCCGCCGGGCCATTGTGTACGGCGAGGAAGACCTGGTCGTCGGCCTCACCGCTTTTCTGGCGGAGATTGGAGTCGAGCCGGTACTGTGCGCCTCGGGCGGAGAGAGCGGGCGTCTGGAGGCGGCCGTAAAAGCCGTTGCCGGCGCCGCCGCCGAGGGCGTCTTGGCGAGGGAGGGCATGGATTTCGCCACCATGGGCGAGGTGGCACGGACCCTCGCTCCCGATTTCCTGATCGGTAGCAGCAAGGGCCAAAGCCTGGCCCGCAAACTCGACCTCCCCTTGATCCGCGTTGGCTTCCCGATTCACGACCGCATCGGCGGCCAGCGCATTCTGCATCTCGGCTACCGCGGCGCCCAACAGTTGTTCGACACCCTGACCAATACCCTGCTGGCCCGCGCCCAGGAGCGCTCCCCGGTGGGCTATAGCTATCTGTGATGGAGAAGCCATGACACTCGATCTCACCGGGCACCCGTGCTTCAACGAGGCGGCGCGAAAGACCGCCGCGCGCATCCATCTTCCGGTAGCGCCGCGCTGCAACGTGCAGTGCAATTTCTGCGACCGGCGGTTCGATTGCCTGAACGAAAGCCGTCCCGGCGTAACCAGCGCCGTCCTGACGCCGCAACAGGCGGTCTACTATCTGGACCGCGCGCTGGAACGCTCCCCGGCCATTCGTGTGGCCGGAATTGCCGGGCCTGGCGACCCATTCGCCACTCCGGAAGACACTCTGGAGACGCTCCGGCTGGTCCGCAACCGCTACCCGAAGATGCTATTGTGCGTGGCCAGCAATGGGCTGGAGGTGGCCGCGCATGCCGCCGAGCTCGCCCAGCTCCAGGTGAGCCATGTCACCCTCACGGTGAACGCCATCGACCCCGAAATCGGCGCCCGCATTTACGCCTGGGTGCGCGCGGGTATTCGGGTGCTTCGCGGCGTGGATGCCGCCGCCGTGCTGCTGGAACGGCAGCGCGCGGCAATCGTGGAGCTGAAGAAGCATGGCATCGCGGTCAAGATCAATACCATTGTCATGCCCGGCATCAACGACCGGCACGCCGCCGAGGTGGCTCGCGAAGTGGCCGCCAGCGGCGCCGACATCATGAACTGCATTCCGGTGTATCCGGTCGCGGGTACGCTGTTCGAAGGGCTCGCGGAACTGGATCCCGGCAAACTGGCCGAACTCCGCCAGGAAACCTCGGCGTTTCTCCCGCAGATGCTACACTGCACACGCTGTCGCGCCGATGCCGTGGGACTGCTGGGCGACCCGCAATCCGCCGACCTGATCGAGTTGCTGCGAACCACCGCGGCCGGGCCGGTCAACCCCGACGAAAAGCGTCCCTACGTCGCACTGGCCAGCCACGAAGGCGTGCTCATCAACCAGCACGTCGGCGAAGCCTCTTGTTTCTGGGTATTCGAGCCACAGCACGGAGGGCCACCCGCGCTGGTGGAAACGCGCGATGCCCCTGAAGCCGGCGGTGGCGCCACCCGCTGGTATGAACTGGCGGAATTGCTGGACGATTGCAAGGCCGTGTTCACCAGTGCCGTGGGGCAGACGCCGCGGCGGATTCTGGAGCAGCACGGAATCCGCGTGGTCGAGGCGGTGGGCGTGGCATCCGACGCGATTGCCGCTTGGAACGCCACCGGCCAGGTCCCCCGCGGGATGCGGAAGCTATTCCAGGGCTGCGCTAAAGGCTGCGCAGGTCCCGGAACCGGCTGCGGATAGAAAGGAAGGAGAATTTATGGAAAAACCGAAACATCACGTCTTCGTTTGCGGAAGCTTCCGCGTAGCGGGAGACCCTAAAGGCATCTGCCATCGGAAAGATTCGAGCGGTCTCGTCCAGTACCTGGAAACCGAAGTATCGGATCGCGGCCTCGATGGCGTTACCGTATCGAGCGCCGGCTGTCTGAACCGGTGCGACCACGGGCCCGTCATCGTGGTCTACCCCGAAGGCCACTGGTACGGAAAAATGGACGAGGAGCGGATCGACCAGATGCTCGATGCGCTGGCAGAGGGCCAACCGGCTGAAGCTTTGCTGCTCTCTTGAGCGCCCATGGCAGACGCCAGAGTTCACCTCATCGACACCACCTTGCGGGACGGCGAACAGGCGCCTGGTGTGGTCTTCTCGCGTGCCGAAAAGCTGGAGATCGCCGCCGCCCTGGCCGCGGCTGGAATTCCGGAGTTGGAAGCCGGAACACCCGCCATCGACGAGGAGGAGCGCGCCGACCTTAACGCGATTGTCAATCTGGGCCTCCCCTGCCGGGTTACCGCGTGGTGCCGGGCCGCGGTCGAAGACCTGCAACACGCCGGAAGTTGCGCCGTCGATTCCGTGCACATCTCCTTTCCCGTGTCTCTCATCCTGTTCGGCGCCCTGGCGAAGGAAGAGCGCTGGCTATGGAGGATTCTTCCGGAGATCGTCGAGCGTGCGCGCGCCCGGTTCCGGTTCGTGTCCGTGGGAGCCCAGGACGCTTCGCGCGCGGACGCCGCGCTGCTCGACCGGTTTGTGCTCGCCGCCAGGGATGCCGGCGCCGGCCGGGTGCGCATCGCCGACACCGTCGGTATCTGGAACCCACATCGGACGTGGTGCTGTTTTCGCAGGCTGAGGGCGATGGCCGGAAGCCAACTCTCGCTCGAATTCCACGGGCACAACGACCTGGGCATGGCTACGGCCAATACGGTTTCCGCGGTCGAAGGCGGCGCCGATGCGGTCAGCGTCACCGTGAATGGACTGGGAGAACGGGCCGGCAATGCCCCGCTGGAAGAGGTCGTAATGGCTCTCGGTCACACGCTGGGGCGGAATGCCGGGCTGGATACACCGCACCTGAGCGCTCTCTGCCGGTTGGTGGCCAAGCGCGCCCGCCGGCCGATCCACCGCGCCAAGCCGATCACCGGGGCCGACGTCTTCCGCCACGAATCCGGCATCCACACGGCTGCGCTTCTCAAGAACCCCGCCGCTTATCAGCCGTTTCCCTGCGAAGAAACCGGGCGAACTCCGGAGCCCTTTGCGATTGGCAAACACTCCGGCTCGGCGGGCGTGCAGTCGCTTCTGGCGGCCGGCGGCGTTGCCGTGCCCGCATCGCTCTGTCCGGAGATCCTGTCGGCGGTTCGGCGGCGCGCCAGGGCGCACAAAGGCGCTGTCAGCCCGCGGGAGCTGGCCGCGATCGCGCGAGGGTTGTTGAAGGAGAGGAGGCTGGATCGCCATCGTGCCATGATCGCGTCGTAAGATACGGCGACGTGCGTGGAGTACCAACTGCCGGAAAGATGAGTTGTAACGGACTACAAACACCCCGGCATAAGCTTTCGCAACCCTGCCAGTTTCCGTTGTGCCATAATTATGTCATGAGCGTGCGCACTACGATTGACATCCCCGAGGACCTCTATGAAGTGCTCCGACGCCGCGCGGCGAGCGAGCAGACCTCGATCCGCTCGCTGGTGATCGGCGCCATGGAACGGAAGTTCGGCGGCCGGCGGCGCACTCCCGTGCTTCAGCCTCCTGTGCCCGGAACCGGCAAACCAGGTCCCCTGTGCCCGGACAAGGAGAACCCGTACGATGTCTTATTTGGCTGACATCAACGTCTGGCTCGCGCTCAGTTGGGGTGGCCACCCGCATTCCTCGACCGCCTGGAACTGGTTTCGCGCGCTGGTAGATGACGACGTCTTATTCTGCCGTTTCACGCAGATAGGCCTTCTCCGGTTGTTGACCACCAAGGCTGTGATGGGGCAGGATTGCCTCACAGTGAGAAAGGCCTGGGGAGTTTACGACGGGTGGCTGCGCGATCCGAAGGTCGAGTTCCGTAACGAACCGGCCGAGGTGGATGGCTTGTTCCGGCGCGCAACGGTCCCCTTCTCGTCAACATCCGCCCCTAGGGCGCTAGGGGACTGCTATTTGCTGGCATCCAGTCAGGCCTCGAGTGCCACTCTTGTGACTTTGGACGGCGGCCTCTACCATCTGGCCCGCAAGACGGATCAAGACGCCGTCTTGCTGACTTGAGGCAAGGCAGCCGTTCACCCCACTTCATAGTGGTGCTAATCTGATCTCAGGGAGAGGCCATCATGATCATCGGCGTTCCGAGGGAAATCAAGGACCACGAGACCCGCGTCGGGCTGGTGCCCAGCGGCGTCACCGCGTTGCGCGAGGCCGGCCACCAGGTGCTGGTCGAGACGCGCGCCGGAGAGGGCAGCTCCATCACCGACCGGGAATACGTCGAGACCGGCGCCGTCATCGTCCCGAGCGCGGCGGAAGTGTGGAGCAAGGCCGGGGTGGTGGTGAAGGTCAAGGAGCCGCAGCCCGCCGAGTACGGCTATTTCCGTCCCGGGCTGATCCTGTTCACCTACTTGCACCTGGCACCGCTGCCGGATCTGACCGACAAGCTGCTGGCCGCCCAGGTGAACGGCGTGGCCTATGAAACCATCGTCGAGAAGGACGGTTCCCTGCCCCTGCTCACCCCCATGAGCGAGGTGGCCGGCCGCATGTCCGTGCAGGTGGGTGCCCAGTACCTGCAGAAGACCTGTGGCGGACGCGGCATCCTGCTCGGCGGGGTGCCCGGCGTGGCGCCGGGCAACGTGGTGATCCTGGGCGGCGGCATTGTGGGCACCAACGCCGCCAAGGTGGCCATCGGGATGGGCGCGCACGTCACCATCGTCGACCGCAATCTCAACCGCCTCCGCGAGTTGGACGACATCTTCAACGGGCAGGTGGTGACCCTGGCCTCCAACGCCTGGACCATCGGCGAGAACCTCAAGACGGCCGACCTGGTGGTGGGCGCGGTTCTGATCCCCGGAGCTTCGGCGCCCAAGCTGGTGCGGCGTGAGATGGTCCCCGGCATGAAGCGCGGCGCGGTGATGGTGGACGTAGCCATCGACCAGGGCGGCTGCTTCGAGACCTCCCACGCCACCACCCACACCGACCCCACCTACGTGCTGGATGGGGTGGTCCACTACTGCGTTTCGAACATGCCCGCGGCGGTCCCGCACACCTCCACGCTGGCCCTCACCAATGCCACCTTCCCGTACCTGCTGGAGCTGGCGAACCATGGCCTCGAGGGCGCCTGCGCCCGCCACGCCGGCCTCCGCCAGGGCGTCAACACCTACCAGGGACACGTGACGCACCGCGGCGTGGCCGAATCGCAGGGCCGGGAGTGGCGCGAACTGCCGGCGGTGGAGTAAGCTGCGGGTAGAGGGCCAAAATGCGTGGAATCGTTCTCTCCGCCGCAATAGCCGCACTGTGCCTGCCCATGTGGGCGGCCGACGACAACATCAACGCGGATGAAATCATCCAGAAGTTCGCCGCCAAGGAGACCGAGTTCGCCCAGGCGCGCAACAACTACACCTATCGCCAGAGCGTGAAACTCGAAGAACTGGACGGCGGTGGGAACCCCACCGGTGGGAAATGGGAGCTGCAGGAAGATGTCATCTTCACGCCGGAAGGCAAGCGCATGGAGAAGGTGGTCTATGCGCCCGTCATATCCCTCCGCAATATCCTGCTGACACCCGAGGACGAGCAGGATTTGCGCAATGTGCAGCCGTTCGTCATGACCACCGCGGAGATTCCCGAATACGATGTCCACTACCTGGGCCGCGAAAAGGTGGACGAGATCGGCTGCTATGTCTTCTCCATCAAGCCCAGGAAACCGGTCGCCGGCAAGCGCTACTTCGAGGGCCAGGCCTGGGTGGACGACCGCGACCTGCAAATCGTGAAGACCTACGGCAAGGGCGTGGGCGTGATCCGGAAAAGCTCCGACAACCAGTTCCCCAAGTTCGAAACCTACCGCGAGCAGGTCGACGGCAAGTACTGGTTCCCCACCTACACCCGCGCCGACGACACCCTGCACTTCAAGAATGGGGACAACGTGCACATCCGCATGGTCGTGAAGTATCAGGACTACAAGCGATACGAAGGCCGCTCCACCATCAAGTACGGCGACGTGGTGGACGACAAGACCCAGACACCGCCGCCGGCCAAGAAGAAGTGATTGTGGCGCCGGCGATTTTGTCGCCGGTGTTCTTCCAGGTTCGGACGACCCTGCCAACCGCGAAGGGGGTGCCCGCCGGGCATGGCGCTACGAACAAGTTCCAAAATCTACCCCATAAGGGCTATTGTGGGCGAATCGGGGTAACATTAAGATGAGGTTTACCGCCAGTTCTAAGGTACAAGATCGAATTATGTCTATACATTCGGCCCATCGGTGCAAGGGGCATACAAGATTCCGGCAAGTGCTTCGGAATCTATGCGTTATCGGAGTGTCACTCCTGTTCTTATACGGTTGCTCAAGCGGCGGCGCATCCACCTCCGGGGCGCCCGGCGGCGGAGCCCCGGGTGGAAGGGGCGGCAGGAAGGGCGGCGGGGGCGGCGACGTGCCGGTCACGGTAGCGGTGGCCTCCCAGAAAGACGTCCCGGTGGAGGTGCAGGTCATCGGCAACGTGGAAGCCTATACCACCATCTCCGTGAAGGCCCAGGTGGGGGGCCAGTTGACCAAGGTCTCCTTCAACGAGGGAGATTACGTCAAGGCCGGCGACCTGCTGTTCACCATCGATCAGCGGCCGCTCGAAGCAGCCCTAAGCCTGGCCACCGCCAACGTGGCGAGGGATGAGGCCTCGCTCGGGCAGGCCCGGGCCAACCTGTCGCGCGACACGGCGCAGAACAAGTACACCGAAGCGAATGCCGCGCGCTATGCCGAGTTGTTCCAGGCCGGCGTGGTCTCCAAGGACCAGTCCGAACAGTTGCGCGCATCCGCCGATGCCTCCGGTCAGGCTTTGGCGGCGGACAGCGCGGCCATCGCCAGCGCCCAGGCGGCCATCGGGGCCAGCCAGGCGGCCATCGAGAATGCCCGCGTCCAGCTCAGCTACACCAGCATTCTGTCGCCCATCGACGGCCGCACCGGCAACCTCAGCGTGAAACAGGGCAACGTGGTGATGTCCAACAGCCAGGAGCTGGTGACCATCAACCAGGTCGAGCCCATCTACGTCACATTCGCGGTCCCCGAAGCGCAGTTGACGGCTATCAAACGCTACATGGCGCAGCAGAAACTCCCTGTGCGCGCGGGGCCCCAGGACAGCCCCGAAGACCAGGAGACCGGCAATCTGACCTTCGTCGACAACGCCGTGGACATGACCACCGGCACCATCAAGCTGAAGGGCACCTTCCCCAACTCCGATCGCAAGCTGTGGCCGGGGCAGTTTGTGCGCGTCACCTTGCGGCTCACCACCCAGCAGAATGCCATCGTGGTTCCCAACCAGGCGGTCCAGACGGGCCAGAATGGTTCGTACGTTTACGTGGTGAAACAGGACCGGACGGTGGAAATGCGGCCCGTCACCACCGGCGCCCGCGTGGATCAGGACATGGTGGTGGATCAGGGTCTCCAACCGGGCGAGACGGTGGTCACCGAAGGGCAGTTGCGATTGGCGCCGGGCAGCCGCGTGGTCGTGCGGGACGGCAGGGGCGGGGGACGGTCGCGGAGCTAGTGCCGTGCATCCGAAGTTCTACCGATTTTCGTGCATCGAGATGGTGGGGCACGCGCTAGCTTGCCCTGGCATGGGCGCCGCACCGCGCTAGAAAAGGGCTCGGCGTGAACATTTCCGAAAACTTCATTCGCCGGCCAATTGCGACCAGCCTCATCATGGCGGGTATCGCCATGTTCGGCATCATCGCGTTTCGAGCTCTGCCGGTGAGCGACCTGCCGCAGGTGGACTACCCCACCATCACCGTTTCGGCCAGCCTTCCGGGAGCCAACCCCGACACCATGGCTTCCGCCGTGGCCACTCCCCTGGAGCGCCAATTCACCTCCATCGCCGGCCTGGATTCCATGGTCTCCAGCAGCAGCCAGGGCAATAGCAGCGTCACTCTGCAATTCGACCTGAGCCGCGATATCGACGGGGCCACGGTGGATGTCGAGACGGCCATCGCCGAGGCCATGCCGCTGCTGCCGCCGGGGATGCCCACGCCGCCCTCGTTCCGCAAGGTAAACCCCGGCGACCAGGCCGTCATCAGCCTGTTCCTGACGTCCCCCACCATGCGCCTCTCCGACCTCGACGAATACGCCGAGACCATGGTGGCGCAACGCATATCCATGGTGGATGGCGTGGCCCAGGTGCAAGTGTTCGGCGCCGCCAAGTACGCCGTCCGGGTGCGGGTGGACCCCAACCAACTGGCCTCGCGCCAGATCGGCCTCAATGAGATCGATGCCGCCCTCCGCAATTGGAATGTCAATATTCCGACGGGCACGCTGTACGGCCCGCATACCTCCTACAATGTCCAGGTCAACGGCCAGCTTATGCGGGCACGGGAATACAGGCCCATGATCGTCGCCTACCGGAATGGCGCCGCGGTCCGGCTGAGCGACGTGGCGCAAGTGATCGACAGCGTGGAGGACGACAAGAACTTTTCGCAGATCTACGGCGGCGAATACGGGACACAAGGCACCCGCGGAGTGAACCTCCAGGTGATGCGTCAGCCCGGCAGCAACACCATCGAGGTCATCGACAACATCAAGCGGCTGCTGCCGACTTTCCAGGCGCAGATGCCTCCCACCGTACACCTGGGGATTCGCGGCGACCGCTCCAAGAATATTCGCCAGGCTTTCCAGGACATCCAGTTCACCATGGCCGCCACCCTGGCGCTGGTCATCATGGTGATCTTCCTGTTCCTGCGAAACTTCTGGGCCACCATGATTCCCGCCATGGCCCTGCCCTTCTCCATCGTGGGCACGTTCTCGGTGATGTACCTGCTGAATTTCAGCATCAACAACATCTCCATGATGGCGCTCATCCTCTCCATAGGCTTCGTGGTGGACGACGCCATCGTCATGTTGGAGAACATTGTCCGCCACATCGAGCATGGCGAAACGCCACGCGCGGCGGCGCTGGCGGGTTCCCGGGAAATCGGCTTCACGATTGTCTCGATGACGCTCTCGCTGGCCGCGGTCTTCATTCCCATCCTCTTCATGTCGGGCATTTTGGGCCGCCTGTTCCGCGAGTTCGCGGTGACCATCTGCACCGCCATCCTGATTTCCGGCATGGTGTCGATCAGCCTCACTCCCATGCTGTGCAGCCGCTTCCTGCGGGAAATGAAACCCACCGGCCACGGCTTGCTCTATCGCGCCCTGGAGCGGGTGTTTCAAGGCATGCTGAGTCTCTACAGCGTCACTCTCCGCTGGGTATTGGGACACCGCCCCGTCATGCTGGCCATGTTCCTGGCGGTGCTGGGGACCACCGCTTACCTCTACGTCGCGGTGCCCAAGGGCTTCATTCCCGACACCGACAACGACAACTTCAACGTCCAGACCGAGGCCGCCCAGGGCACCTCCTTCTACCAGATGGTGAAGTACCAGCAACTGGTCTCGCAGGTGATCGTCAAGGACCCGGACGTGGAGAGTTTCTACTCCAGTACCGGTGGGGGCTTCGGCGGATCCGCCAATACCGGCCGCCTCATGATCAACCTCAAGCCTCGCCGCCAGCGCGTGGCCACCGTCGCCGATGTCGTGAACCGGTTGCGGCCGCGACTCTCGAGCTTTCCGGGATTGCGCGTATTCGTCTCGATTCCCCAGGCCATCCGCGTGGGCGGGCGCATGTCCAAGAGCAGCTACGACTTCACCCTCTATGGGCCGGACACCCAGCAGCTTTACACCGAAGCCCCCAAGCTGGAGCGCATCATCGGCCGGCTGCCGGGCCTGCAGGAGGTGTCCAGCGATCTGCAGATCAAGAACCCGCGCGTCAATGTGATTCTCGATCGCGACCGTGCCGCGGCGCTGGGTCTGAACTGGAACAACATCTCCAGCGTGCTCTACGACGCATTCGGCCCGCAATTCTCTTCCACCATCTACTCGCCCACCAACCAGTACCGCGTCCTGCTCGAGATGCTGCCGCAGTATCAGGAGCATACCGACGGGTTGAACATGATCTATCTCAAATCGGACAGCGGCCAACTGGTGCCGCTGAATGCCGTGGCCAAGCTGGTGTCGGATGCCGGCCCGCAGAGCATCCCGCACTCGGGCCAACTGCCCTCGGTCACTATTTCGTTCGCCTTGCGGCCCGGGACTTCGCTGGGCCAGGCCACTTCGGAGATCGAGGAGGCGGCCAAGGCCAATCTGCCCGCCACCATCACCGGCAACTTCCAGGGCACGGCGAAGGTCTTTCAGGATTCCATGAAGAATATGGGGATTCTGCTCATCGTGGCCATCGCCGTGGTCTACATCGTACTCGGCATGTTGTACGAGAGCTACGTCCACCCCCTTACCATCCTCTCGGGATTGCCCTCGGCCGGATTCGGCGCGCTGCTCACCCTGCTGCTCTTCAAAATCGATCTGAGTATCTACTCGTTTGTCGGCCTGATCATGCTCATCGGCATCGTCAAGAAGAATGCCATCATGCAGATCGATTTCGCCCTGGAGGCCGAGCGCCGGGAACACAAGACGCCGGCGGAGGCGATTTACGAAGGCTGCCTGATCCGCTTCCGCCCCATCATGATGACCACCATGTCGGCGCTGCTGGGCGGCCTGCCCATTGCGCTGGGCTACGGCGCGGGCGGCGAGTCGCGCCGGCCGTTAGGCATGGCGGTGGTGGGCGGCCTGGCGTTTTCGCAGTTGATGACTCTGTACTTGACTCCCGTGGTTTATACCTATATGGCGGCAATCCTGGAGCGCTGGAATGCGCGGAGATCCCCCAAGGCCCTGGCTCCCGTAATGCAGGCGGGAGACTGAAGCATGTCAACTAACAACCGTGCCATCTCGCTTGGACCGCTCTCTGACGTTCGCGGCTCTGTCCCCGATTCAGAGCCGCGAACTTCAGAGACAGAGCCGCGAACGTTAGAGAGCGGTTGGGTAACACCCGCATGAATATTTCCCAGACCTTCATCGAGAGGCCCATCGCCACCAGCCTGCTGATGGCGGCTATCGCCCTGTTTGGAACCGTGGCCTACCGCGCGCTTCCGGTGAGCGACCTGCCCAACGTGGACCTGCCCACCCTGCTGGTGACTGCCAGCCTGCCCGGTGCCAGCCCCGAAACCATGGCCGCGGCCGTGGCCACCCCCCTCGAAAACCAGTTCTCCACCATCGCCGGGATGAATTCCATGACTTCCTCGAATTCGCTCGGCAATACCCGCATCACCCTGGAATTCGACCTCGCGCGCAAGCTCGACGGCGCCGCCGTGGACGTGCAGGCGGCCATCACCCAGGCCTCCCGCATGCTGCCCCAGGGCATGCCCACGCCGCCCACCTTCACCAAGGTGAATCCGGCCGACCAGCCCATCCTGTACATCGCCCTCACCTCGCCTACCCTGCCGCTGTGGACCCTCGATGAATACGCCGAGACCCGCCTCGCGCAGCGCGTTTCCATGATCTCCGGCGTCGCCCAGGTGCAGGTGCTGGGCGCCCAGAAGTACGCCGTGCACGTGCAGATGGACCCCCACGCGCTCGCCTCCCGCCAGGTGGGGATCAACGAAATTGAAACCGCGCTCAAGAACTGGAATGTGAACCTGCCCACCGGCGCCATCATCGGTCCGCAGCGCGCCTTTACCCTGCAAGCCAGCGGGCAGTTGATGAGCGCGGCGGCCTATCGTCCCGTGGTGGTGGCCTATCGCCGCGGCTCGCCCGTGCGCCTCGAGGAACTGGGCAACATCATCGACAGCGTCGAAGACGACAAGACGGCATCCTGGTACTACACCCACAACGGCAGCAGCCGCGCCATCATTCTGGCCATCCAGCGCCAGCCCGGGACCAATACCATCGAGGTCACCGACGGCGTCAAGAACCTGCTGCCCGTCTTCCGGGCCGAGATGCCTCCCTCGGTTCACATGGACATCCTGTACGACCGTTCCGACACCATCCGCGAGTCCTACACCGACGTCGAGTTCACCATGGTCCTGACCCTCGGACTCGTCGTCATGGTGATCTTCCTGTTCCTGCGCAACTTGTCCGCCACCATCATTCCCAGCCTGGCGCTGCCGTTCTCCATTGTCGGAACCTTCGCCGTGATGTACATGCTCAACTTCAGCCTGGACAATCTCTCCATGATGGCCCTGATCCTCTCCATCGGCTTCGTGGTGGATGACGCTATCGTCATGCTCGAGAACATTGTCCGGCACATCGAGATGGGCGAGCCGCCGCTCGAGGCGGCGCTCAAAGGCTCGGGCGAAATCGGCTTCACCATCGTGTCCATGACCCTGTCGCTGGCCGCCGTCTTCATCCCGGTGCTATTCATGGGCGGCGTGCTGGGCCGTCTGTTCAAGGAATTCGCCATCACCATCTGCGTCGCCATCCTGATCTCCGGTGTGGTGTCGGTGACCCTCACCCCCATGCTGTGCAGCCGGTTCCTGCGCGCCGCCCACGAAGAGAAGCGGAGCTGGTTCTACCGCGTCACCGAGAGGTTCTTCCAGGGCATGCTACACGTCTACGACGTGTCGCTGACCTGGGTGCTGCGCTACCGGCCGGTCACCATGGCCGTCGCCGCCGTGGTTCTGGCCGCCACTCTGTATATGTTCGTCACCATCCCCAAGGGCTTCATCCCCGACCAGGACACCGATCAGATGCAGGTCTACACCGAGGCCGCGCAGGGAACTTCTTACTACCAGATGGTGGATTACGAGCAGAGCATCGCGGACATCGTGTCGAAGGACCCCAACGTGGATTCGCTGATGGCCAGCGTGGGCGGCACCACCGCATCCAACCTGGGTGGCCCGAACTATGGCGAGCTGGTGGTGCACCTGAAGCCGCGCGGTAAGCGGGCCTTGGGCGTGAACGACATCATCAAGGAATTGCGTCCTAAGCTGGCCGGTCTGGCGGGTATGCGATCTTACCTCCTGAATCCCCCCACCATCCAGATCGGCGGCCAGGTCACCAAGAGCCTTTACCAGTTCTCCATGCAGACGCCCGACAAAGCGGAACTCTACGCCCAGACCGACAAGCTTCTGAAGCTGGTCGAGCAGGTGCCGGGCGTCGACGACGTGGCTAGCGACGTGGCCGTGCAGACGCCGCAAGTCAACGTCACCATCGACCGCGACAAAGCCGCGGTCATGAACGTCAACGCCAACCTGATCGAGAACGCCCTCTACGACGCTTACGGGCCGCGTTGGGTCTCCACCATTTATGGTTCGGTGAACGAGTACAAAGTGCTGCTGGAACTCGAGCCCCGGTACCAGGCCGATCCGCGCGCGCTGTCGCTGCTGTATTTCAAGAACAGCAACGGCAAGCTGATTCCGCTAGATACCATGGCCAACGTGGTCACCGAAACCGGGCCGCAGACCATCAACCACTACGGCCAGCTTCCCTCCGCCACCATCTCCTTCAACCTCAAGCCCGGCGCCTCGCTGGGAGAGGTGGTCAATCGCATTCAGACCATTGCCGACCGCGAGCTGCCGGTCACTATCGGCACCCAGTTCCAAGGCGCGGCCAAGGCCTTCCAGAGCTCCCTCGGAAACCTGTGGGTGCTGCTGATCATCGCCATCGCCGTGGTCTACATCGTGCTCGGCATTCTGTACGAGAGTTACATCCACCCCATCACCATTCTCTCGGGCCTGCCATCGGCCGGTTTCGGCGCGCTGATGACGCTGCTGATATTCCATATCGATCTGAACATCTACGCGTTTGTGGGCCTGATCATGCTGATCGGCATCGTGGAGAAGAACGCCATCATGCAGATCGATTTCGCCCTGGAAGCCGAGCGCCAGCACCACCTGTCCCCCCGCGACGCCATCTACGAAGGCTGCCTCATCCGCTTCCGCCCGATCATGATGACCACCATGTCGGCCATGCTGGGCGCCGTGCCCATCGCCCTGGGCTACGGCGCGGGCGGCGAGGCGCGCCAGCCGCTGGGCCTGGTAGTAGTAGGCGGCCTGTTGTTTTCGCAGCTCGTCACGCTCTACCTCACCCCCGTGTTCTACACCTACATGGCGGCCCTCCAGGAGCGCGTAGAGAGCTGGAAGCGTGGCAAGAAGCCAGTAGAAGCTCCCGCGCCGGGGTTCTGACGACAAGCGGGCGGGGTATGCCTTGGCTGGCCCCCCTTACGCTGTGCGTCCGGCCAAGCCGAAATGGGGCGCCGCCGCCAGCATGTGCTGGTCGCTGGTCCAGACTTCCACCTCGCCAATTTCCAGCGCCGTAGCCAGGTGCACCGCATCGCCGCTTCGGAGGTAGAGCGAGGCCGGTGCCAGCCTGAGCATTCGGCTTACACGGCGCAGCACACGGTCGCCGACCGGCGCCACCGACCACGCACCGGCCTCGACGTGCTTCAGAAACGCGCCCAACACCTCTCGAAAAAGATCTCCGGTGAGATCTCCCTCGCGCCAACGGCGATGAAAGGCGCAGGCGACTTCGGCGATGGCCCAAGCCGATGTGGCCCGCGACTCGGCCCGACGCAGAATTTCACGGACCGCGGCCGAGTTCGGCTCATTGATGTAGTACTTCACAATGTAGGCGGAGTCTATGTACATCGATCGCGGTCTTCGGAGACGATCTCCGTGCTGTCGCCGGAAAGCTGCGGGAGTTTCGCCCACAGCTTCGTCATGCGGGGCAGCCTGACACCCTTCTTCCTGGAAATCGGCCGCAGCTCCGCCACCGGTTCGCCGCGCCGTTCGATCACGATGACGGCCCCACCCGCCGCGTCGCGAACCAGTTCGGACGTGCGGATATGCAAATCGCGAACGGAAGCCCTTTCCATGTGCTACATAGTAGCGCATTCCGACCCGGCCCCCGGCCCCTGGCTCCCGACCCCCAGCCCCGGCTCCCGGCCTCCAGCCCCCGGCCCCTGGCCCCTGGCCCCCGGCCCCTGGCTCCCGACCCCCGGCCCCCGGCCTCCACCCCCAGCCCCCAGCCCCTGGCTCCTGGCCCCCGGCCCCCGGCCCTGGCCCCCGGCCCCCGACCCCTGCTACCATGCCGCCATGAGACTCCTCAAGTTCTTTTTGTTTCTGACGTTCCTCGTCCCCGTCCTCGCCGCCGCCGATACGCTCGACATATATACCGTGGATGTCGAGGGAGGCACGTGTGTCCTGTTCGTTTCTCCCTCCGGAGAGTCGCTGCTCATCGATGCTGGCTGGCCCGCGTTTGGTAACCGGCCGGCGTCCACACTTCGAATTCTGGATGCCGTCAAGGCCGCCGGTCTACGCCGCATCGACCACCTGCTGATCTCGCACTTCGATGTCGATCACCGTGGCGACGTTCCCGCCCTGGAAGCCAGAATCCCCATCGGGCACATCTACGATCACGGCGATTTTCAGTCTCCAAACGCCACGGCCGCTCAGCCGGAGTGGTTCCCAGCCTACGATGCGGTTCGCCGCAAGGTCGGTCACACAGTCCTCGGACCCGGTGACAGGATTCCGCTCAAGGGAGTGGACGTCCAGGTGGTGGCCTCGGCGGGGAAGTTCATCCGGCAGCCGCTCCCGGGCGCCGGCGCGCCCAATCCGCTCTGCTCGACGTATCCCCAGAAGGCCTTGCTTGAGAGAGACGTGGAGGACAATCTCTCCGTCGGTCTCCTAATTACCTTCGGAAAGTTCCGCATGTTAGACCTCGTGGACCTGGAAGCGCATCGCAGTCGCGAGCTGGTTTGTCCCAATAATCTCGTTGGCGCGGTGGACGTGTACCACGTGAACGTGCATGGCCAGTTCAAGGGGATCGCGCCGGAATTGATCGGCGCGCTGCACCCGCGCGTGGCGATCCAGGGCAATGGTGCCACAAAAGGCGCCGATCCTCAAACCTGGCCCATTCTGCGCGCCACCCCCGGCCTGGAAGACATCTGGCAGGTCCACTACTCGGCCAACGGAACCAAGGACACGAATCCGCCCGACGATTTCATCGCCAACCTGGAACCGGCCGACGGGTATCAGTCGGTCAAACTATCGGCGGATTCGAATGGAACTTTCTCGCTGACTAACCTTCGGAATGGTTTCAGTAAGACCTACAAGCCTGTCAGTGGCGGATCGCAGGCATCGGCGCGGCCGGCGCCCATCCCCATCGTGCTCGCCAACGACAAGATCGAACTCACCACCCTGGCCAATGGCGGCAGCTTTTCGAAACTCGTTCTGCGCGATGGAGAGCCTCTCAGCCCGTTTGGCAACACCGTTCATTCGCTGGCGCTGGACGGCTTCGGCACTCCGTCTCCGGAGGAGGCGGCGATCGGCATGCCATTTCACGGCGAGGCCGCCAGGCAGGTTTTCAAGGTCGTAGCCACCCATGAATCCGGGCCGGTTCACTCCGTCGTCATCGGGACCACTCTGCCGCTGGCGCAGGAAGTCTTCACCCGAACCCTCGAGATGGCCGATGGCGAGAACGTGGTCCGCGTCACCAGCCGCTTGGAAAGCCTGCTCTCGGTGGACCGGCCGTTTTCCTGGACCGAACACTCCACCCTTGGCCCTCCGTTTCTGGAGCGAGGCAAAGTCGTGGTCGATATGCCGGCCATTAACTGTCGCGTCCGCCCGTATAAGCCCGGAGGCATACCTGGGCACCTGATTTACGGCAAGGACTTCAAGTGGCCCATGGCCCCCACTAACGATGGCGGCCAGGCCGACGTGCGCGTGGTTCCCACGGATCATAACTGGCTGGACATGCTCAGTTGCCAGATGGACCCGGCCCGCCAACTGGAATATGTAACTGCCTTGCAGTTGGAGAAGCGCCTCGTATTCGGCTACGTATTCCGGCGCGAGGATTATCCCTGGTTGATGAGCTGGATGAACTTCACGGGCGACGACCATGCCGCGCGCGGCATGGAGTTTTCCACGCAGACGTTCGATATCTCCCACCGGGAAATCGTGGCCCTGAGCCCGCTGTTTGGCACGCCCACCTTCCGCTGGCTGCCCGCCAAATCGACCATCGAGACGCGCTTCCTGATGTTTTACACCCGGGTGCCGGAGGGATTCACCAAAATCGACAACGTGACCTTCGAGAACGGGAAAATCACCATTCTGGACCACTCCGGCAAGAGCGTGTCGCTGGCAACCTCGCAAGGCTTCTAGTACATTGCAGCCGAAGTTCTGCCTGTTTTGTGGGGCGGGCAATCCTGCCCGCAGCCGCCTTTCTAGGCGGCCTTTTCGCCGGCTGAAAGCCGGCGGCAGCCACGATTGGCTGCCCCACAGCCAAGTGCATACTCGTTACTCCGCTTGCCGTGGCGCAGACTCTCAGGCTTTCGCTTCGAGCACCCTACTCGCCGATCTCGATATCCGGCCCTTCCTCTTTAGCCACTTCCTCCACGCGCGCCACCGTGTTCCGGGCCAGCTCCAAAAACGCTTCGCCTTCGCCCTTTCGCAGCACGATGGGACTGCCCGTGTCGCCCCCGACGCGCACCTGCGGGTCCAGCGGCAGCTCGGCCAGAAAATGCACCTCCATCGCCTCCGCCGTGCGGCGCCCGCCGCCGTAGCTGAATACGTCGATGCGCTCGTGGCAGTGCGGGCAGTTCAGCCAGCTCATGTTCTCCACGATCCCCAGCACCGGCACCCTCACTTGGCGGAACATGGAGACCGCCTTGCGCGCATCTTCGAGCGAAACATCGGATGGTGTGGTCACCACAATCGCGCCCGTGATCGGCGCCGTCTGGATGAGAGAAAGCTGCACGTCGCCGGTGCCCGGCGGAAGGTCGATCACCAGATAGTCCAGATCGCCCCAGTCCACCCCGCGCAGAAACTGCTGGATGACGCTGTGCAGCATCGGGCCGCGCCATACCAGCGGCTTGTCTCCGGGGTTCAGGAAGCCCATGGACATGAGCCTCACGCCGTACTGTTCCAGGGGCTGGATGCGCTCGCCCAAAGCCATGGGCGTGCGATTGATGCCCATCATGAGGGGCACGTTGGGACCGTAGACGTCGGCGTCCATGAGGCCGGTCTTATAGCCCAGCGAGGCTAGGCCCACGGCCAGGTTCACCGCTACCGTGGTCTTGCCCACGCCGCCTTTTCCGGAACCTACCGCGATCAGGTTCTTCACGCCCGCGATGGGCAACCGGGGCGTCTGGCCAGGCTGATTGGGGGTCATAGAGTCTATGGTAGCAGCGGTGGGGCACGCTTTCGCTTGCCCCCGGTCTTCCCCAAAACTCCTTCCTTTACTTTCCACCCCCGGGAATGGTAGCCTAAGTGTCTGATAATGCGTACAGTTGACTTAATCCAGCGGAAACGCGACGGGAAAGAGCTCGCTCCTGAAGAGATCGAGTTCCTGGTGGAAGGTTACACCAATGGCGACATTCCCGACTACCAGATGTCGTCTTTTCTGATGGCCGTTTTCTTCTCGGGGATGTCCGACCGCGAAGTCAGCCGCCTCACGGAATGCATGCTGCGCTCCGGCGACACTGTCGATCTCTCTTCCATCCCCGGCGTCAAGGTGGACAAACATTCCACTGGCGGCGTGGGCGATAAGACCAGCCTCATCGTCGCGCCACTGGCGGCCGCCGCCGGTGTGGTGGTGCCCATGATGTCCGGCCGCGCGCTGGGTCATACCGGCGGCACGCTCGACAAACTCGAATCCATCCCCGGCTTCCGCACCAGCCTCACCGCCGAGGAATTCGAGAAGCAACTCTCCGAGCTGGGCCTGTGCTTCATCGGGCAGACCGACCGCCTGGCGCCCGCCGACCGCAAGCTGTACGCCCTGCGCGACGTCACCGCCACGGTGGAGTCCATTCCCCTGATCTCCTCCTCCATCATGTCCAAGAAGCTGGCCGAGGGCGTGGACGCGCTGGTGCTCGACGTCAAAGTCGGCAGCGGCGCCTTCATGAAGAAGCAGGTCGACGCCCGCCGCCTGGCACAGATGATGGTGGGCATTGGCCGCCGCATGGACAAGCGCGTGCAGGCCCTCATCACCGACATGAGCCAGCCCCTGGGCTACGCCGTGGGCAACGCCCTCGAAGTGATGGAGGCCTCGCAGACCCTGCAAAACGCCGGGCCGACCGATCTCACCAAGCTCTCCATCGAGCTGGCCGCGCGCATGATTTTCCTCGGCAAGAAGGCCGCTTCGCTCGAGGATGCGCGCCGCCTGGCCGAGGAAAAGCTGGTGGACGGCTCGGGTTACAAGAAGTTCAAGCAAGTGGTGGCGGCGCAGGGCGGAAATCCGCAGGCGCTCGACAAGTTCGAGCTGCTCCCCAACGCCACCGGCATGCGCGAAGTGGCCTCGCCGCGCGGCGGTTATGTCAGTTCCATCGACGCCGGGGACATCGGCTCCGCCTCCAACATGATCGGCGCCGGGCGCGACAAGAAAGAAGACGCCATCGACCCCGCCGTCGGAATCATACTCGAAGTCAAGGCCGGCGAAAAGGTGGACGCCGGCTCGGTGCTGTGCCGCCTCTACTACACCAAGGAAGACCGCGTGGAAGAAGCCGCCGAGATGGTGGAGGACGCGTTCCGCATCTCCGCGCAGAAGCCCGATGAGCGGGAACTGATTCTGGAAGTCGTGGGGTAAAATGGGCCGCTACACGGGCTTCCTGGGCCTCGTCGTCATCCTGGCGTTCGCCTGGCTGTGTTCCAAACACAAGCGCTCGATTCGCCTGCGCACGGTTGCCTGGGGCCTCGGCCTGCAATTCGCCTTCGCGCTGCTGGTGCTCAAGACCCCCTTCAGCCAGGTGCTGCGAGCCATTAGCGGCGCCGTCGCGGCGCTGTTCGGGTACGCCAACGTAGGCAGTGCCTTCGTCTTCGGCAAACTCGCCGACAGCGACGCGGTGCAGCGTGCGTTCGGCACCCCGCAAGAAAATAACGTGGGCGTCATCTTCGCCTTCCAGGTGCTGCCCATCATCATCTTCATCGCCTCGTTCTTCGCGATTCTCTACTACCTCGGCATCATGCAGGTGGTGGTGCGAGCCATGGCCGTGGCCATGCAGAAAGTCATGGTCGTGAGCGGCGCCGAGTCGCTCAACGTCGCCGCCAGCATCTTCATGGGCCAGACCGAAGCGCCGCTCACCATCAAGCCGTTCCTTGCGGGCATGACCGAATCCGAGCTTTTTACCGTGATGACCTGCGGCATGGCCCATGTTTCGGGGGCCGTCATGGCGGCCTACGTCGTGGTGGGCCACGTGGAGATCCGCCACCTGCTGACGGCCGTCATCATGACCGCGCCGGCCACCATCATGCTCGCCAAGATCTTCATCCCCGAGACCGGCCATCCGGCCACCGCGGGCAAGGTCGAGATCAACGTCGAGAAGACCGCGGTCAACGTGATCGACGCGGCGGCCCAGGGCGCGGGCGATGGGCTGCACCTGGTGTTGAACATCGGGGCCATGCTGATCGCCTTTCTGGCGCTGATTGCCATGCTCAACGGCATGCTCCATTGGGCCCACTCGGCGCCCTGGCTCGGCTGGCTGCCGGAGTCCCTCGAAAAGCTGTTCGGCATCGTCTTCGCGCCCATCGCGTGGATCATGGGGGTGCCCTGGCACGACGCCTCGGCCATCGGAAACCTGCTGGGCACGCGCCTGGTGACCAACGAATTTGTAGCCTTTGTCCAACTGGGTCCCATGCAGAAGACCCTCGACCCGCGCTCTTTCACCATCGCCACCTACGCCCTGTGCGGGTTCGCCAACCTCAGTTCCATCGCCATCCAGATCGGCGGCATCGGCGCACTGGCTCCCAACCGGAAGTCGGACCTGGCGCGCCTGGGAATCCGCGCGGTGGCCGCCGGATCGATGGCTAATTTCATGTCGGCCTGTATTGCGGGGATGCTGCTGTGACCAAAGAAGCCAAACAGTATATCGAAGGCCGCACGCCGCTGCGGCCGTCCATCGGCGTGGTGCTGGGCAGCGGCCTGGGCGCATTCGCCGGCGAGTTGACCGACCGGATCGAGATCCCCTACGGCGAGATTCCCGGATGGCCCGGATCTACCGCCGTCGGCCACGCCGGCAAGCTGACCGTCGGCCAGCTCGGCTCGCTCGGCGTGGCGGTCATGGCCGGCCGCGCCCACCTCTATGAAGGCTATTCCCCCGCCCAGGTGACCTACGGCGTGCGCGTATTGCACGGCCTCGGCGTTCGCTCCATGGTCTTCACCAATGCCGCCGGCGGCATCAACCCGACTCTCGAGCGCGGCGGCCTGGTGCTCATCTCCGACCACATCAATCTGCAAGGCTCGAACCCGCTCGTGGGTCCCAACGACGATGCGCTCGGACCGCGCTTCCCCGACATGTCGGAAGCCTACTCGCGCGCCTACCGCGAGATCGCCAAGCTGGTGGCGGTCGAGCTGTGCGTCCCCCTGCCGGAAGGCGTGTACGCCGCCCTGCTCGGACCCAGCTACGAGACGCCCGCCGAAATCCGCTACCTGCGCGCCATTGGCGCCGACGTGGTGGGCATGTCTACCGTCCCGGAAGTGATTGTGGCCAACCACATGGGTATGAAGGTGCTGGGCGTCTCCTGCGTCACCAACCTGGCGGCCGGCATTGTGCCGGAACAGAAAATCAATCACGAGGAAGTCATCGAGACCGGCGACATGGTGCGCGATACGCTGGTACGGTTTTTGAAGGCCTTGCTGCCGAGACTGGAGGCCTAGCCCTTTGTCCGAAGCATCCGCCGCGTTACTCGCCGCCGCGCTAGCCGCCCGCCAAAACGCCTTCGCCCCGTATTCCAAATTCAAGGTCGGCGCGGCCATCGAAGATATCGACGGCCGCATCCACACCGGCTGTAACGTCGAGAACTCCACCTACGGCCTCACCGTCTGCGCCGAGCGCGTGGCCGTATTCAAAGCCATTTCCGAAGGCGTCCGCAAGTTCCGCCGCGTGGCCATCGCCGCCGATACCGGCCGCCTCACACCCCCGTGCGGCGCCTGCCGCCAGATCCTCTGGGAATTCTGCGGCGACGTCGAAATCGTGCTGGTGAACCTGCGCGGCCAAACCGAAACCCATCGTCTCAAAGATCTTTTCCCGAAGCCCTTCGATGTTTCGTATCTGTAGCTTTTTCCTCTTCGTCTTCACGCTCGCCGGCGAACCCGCCGACTGGATCTGGAGCGCCCGCTACGTCGTCACCGAAGACGCCCGGCATCGCGTCATCGAGAACGGCGCCGTAGCCATTCGCGGCGACCGCATCGTGGCCGTCGGCGCCAAATCCGATATCGACAAGCGCTTCCAGCCCAAGCAGCGCCTCGACCGTCCCGACGCCATCCTCGCCCCCGGCCTCGTCGACACCCACACGCACGCCGCCATGTCGCTCTTCCGCGGCATCGCCGACGACCTGCGCCTCCAGGACTGGCTCGAAAAATACATCTTCCCCGCCGAAGCCAAGAACGTCACCCCCGATTTCGTGCGCTGGGGCACCCGCCTCGGCTGCCTCGAAATGCTGCTCGGCGGCACCACCACCTTCACCGACATGTACTACTTCGAGGACGTGGTGGCCGAGGTGGCCAAAGAGGCCGGCATGCGCGGCGTGTTGGGCGAGACCATCATCGGCTTCCCCGTCGCCGACGCCAAGACCCCCGCCGATTCGCTCCAGTTCGCCGAGCGCTACCTCACGCGTTTCCGCAACGACCCCTTGGTCGTCCCCGCCGTAGCCCCGCACGCGCTCTACACCAATTCCGACGCCACCCTGAAGGCCGCGCGCGCCCTGGCCAACAAGTACAACGCCCCGCTGATCATTCACCTGGCTGAAACCAAAAAGGAACGTGACGACGCCCTCTCGCAACGCCACATGACGCCCACCAAGGTCCTGGACACGCTGGGCGTATTCGCCGGCCGCACCGTAGCCGCGCATTGTGTGTGGGTCGACGAGCCCGACATGGCGATTCTGAAATCGCGCGGTGTAGGCGTAGCGCACTGCCCTTCGAGCAACATGAAACTGGCGAGCGGCGTAGCCCCGGTCGTGCGCATGTTGTCGCTCGGCATCAATGTAGGTCTCGGCCCCGACGGCCCCGCCGGCAGCAACAACGATTTCAACATGTTCGAGGAAATGGACCTGGCCGCCAAGCTGGCCAAAGTCACGAGCCTCGATCCCCAAGTACTCCCCGCCGCCACCGCGCTGGAGATGGCCACCATTCGCGGCGCCCGCGTGCTAGGTCTTGAGAAGGAAATCGGCTCGTTAGAAGCCGGCAAGCGCGCCGACCTGATCATGGTGCGCCTAGACCGCCCCAACGCCGCGCCATTGTATGGCGCCATCTCGCAAATGGTCTACGCGCTAAAAGCCGACGACGTCCGCGACGTAATGGTCAACGGCAAAGCGGTAGTGCGCGACGCCAAAATCCTGACGCTCGACGAGAGTGCGATTCTTCAAAAAGCCGCAGAGTACCGCGCCAAGATCACTGCGTCGTTGAAGTAGTTTTGTTCCTGTGGGGCAGGATTGCATCCTGCGGGCGGTTGGCAACCGCCCCTGCCGCTCCATTCCCCGAAACTCACAAATGGCCACCGGTAAATCGCTGCTTTCGGGTTTTGGTGGCGCAGACGATCACTTGTTGTCGTCTGCGTTTGTTGTGCGCAGAGACTGGCCTGTCCGCCCCAGATTGCCACCGGCAATAGCGAACAGGCGACGGACGCCGTGCTAGAATTAAGACGGATCGAGTTGGTGTAATGCCGTGAAGGCCCGCCGGTCGATTCAATTCAAATGTAGGCCACTGGGTGTAACCCAGCATGCCGATGAAGGAGTAGCGTGTCTACAAAAAACGACTCTCTATTGCAGAGGGTTCAATCCTCGTACAAGCAACTCGCCGTTGCTGCAACCACCCTTAACGCGGCTTCCGATGAACTGGGGGAATCCATCTCCGCTCTTGATGCCGCCCTCAAGAAGCTAGCCCTTGGTATCCCGGCGTGGCTGAAGATCGCCGGGAATGAAGACGAGTATGGCAGTTATTGGGGCCGGTATATTGGATATGCCAAGATCGGCACCAAGTGGGGTATTGCTCTCCGCAAGACGCGGGGAAATGAGAACTATCCCGAGCAGTCGTCGGATGAAGAATGGCTCTTCAACGACGCGCCTCGATCATTCAGAATTGAGGCGATAGATAAGATCCCCGACCTTCTTGATACCTTAATCACGCAGGCCGAGGAGACCACCAAGAAGATCCAGGACAAGACCACCGAGGCGAAGTATCTCGCGGCGGCAATCAACGAGGTGGCCGCTCAGGCCACTGCCAGGCGCAAGTGACGGGCACCGGAGGCCACCACCGTGAAGCTCATACTCTCTACCTGCGTCCTGGCCATCGTTCTCCTTTACGCGCTTTACCGTAAGGGTGATGTCAAAGCCGGCTTCAAGACTCCGCTTATCGAGTTTTCACTCGACACCAAGGCAGCCCCGACCAAGTAGTCATCCCGCCGGGCGCCGGAGAGGGCATCGCCCTCTCTGGCCCTGGCGAGCGTGCAGTGAAGCGAAAGTCGGGGATGCCCAACTGCATCTGACAGCTTCGACGGCACGCGCCATATTTGCCCACGATCCTCCCCACACCACTGCCGCACCAGTTTGGTGCATAATGGTGCAATGAGGATGACGAAGAGGGCCGTACGGCAAAGCATCAGCTTGCCGCCGAACGTCGCGGCCCAGGTCCGCAGTCTGGCGAAGGCGCGCAGGCTAAGCGCCAACCGGATGCTGGTAGAACTCATCGAAAACGGCATGGAGGCTGAGAAGCGCAAACAACAGGAGTTCTTCGACCTCGCCGAACGCTTCCGGGGCGCTACCGATCCGGATGAGGTCAAACGCCTGGGCGAACAGATGGGTCGAATGGTCTTTGGCGACTGATGCCGAGAATCGAGAAGTGGGCCAACCTGCCGCCCGCCGTCCGGCAACACCTGATAGACAGAATGCGGGACCGGGCGATCGGCATCCCCGATCTCAATCGTCTTCGACTCTGGATTGACTCGAATCCGGAAGTGCCGGAAGGCGACTGGTACAAGGACTTCGGTTCCTTCAAGATCTGCGGCAACGGATCGGTGCCGAAAACGTTTCTGCTACGCGGGCAAGCCGCCAAGGGGAAGACCCTCTAACGGGATAGATTTCCTCTTGATCGCCACGGACTCGAGGCTACACAAGCTGGATCGTGACTCGGCGGCCGACCATGGCCGCGGCCCGTTCCAAACTCGACAGCGTGATGTCGTTCCTCGCATCCAGCAGCCGATCCACCTGCGTGCGACTCGTCTTGAGCAGTGTGGCCATGCGGTTCTTCGATATCTTCTTTTCCTTCATGGCTTGGGCGAGTTGCCAGGCGACCACCTCTTTGACCGCCTGCGTTTGCGCCTCTTCGAAGACCCCCTCCTCTTTCAGGAAGTCATCAATGCTGGAACCCATGTGTTTCTTACTCATCGCATCAACTCCTTCTGGCGCTTGCGCGCCAATGCCAACTCTTCGTCTGGCGTTGCCCGTGTTTTCTTGACGTAGCCGTGCAGGGCCACCAAGTGCGCGCGGCTCGGCTTCCGGCAATTCCCTCAGCCACTCCCGCACCGGCTCGGTTCCCTTTCCGGATCGGAAAAAGATCAGCGGGGTCTTCTGGGGCACGGGGTCTTCGGTCGTTCTGTGCCGTCCTGCACCTTATATAGTACATGCACCATAGAGTGTGCATGCTGGGCAAGCATGATCGTCGATAATACCGGTCGACGACGATCACTGCCTTTCCACAACAGTGTGCACCACTCTCGTGCATAATGGTGTCATCAAGATGGCGAACAGGGCGGTACGGCAGAGCGTCGGCTTGCCGGCCAACGTCGCAGCCCAAGTCCGCAGTCTGGCGAAGGCGCGCAGGCTGAGTGCAAGCCGGATGCTGGTAGAACCTATCGAGAGCGGCATGGAGGCTGAGAAGCGCAAACAACAGGAATTCTTCGAACTCGCCACGATCTAGCCCCGGGGAGGGGGGCAAGATGTTCCGGCCCTTCTCCTCAGGCAAATTGTGGCAGCAGCTCGTTGAATTCTTGCAGTATCATATGATACCGTATAGGTGGAATGGATGAGCGCCCTCAGCCCCAACGAGTTGGGAGAATGCTGGATTGCCAACGCCCAAAGGCTGGACCGGCTGGGGCATTTCGCGGAGTACTCTCCGAAGCAACGCGGGGAGGTCTTGCGGAAGGGATACCTTGGCCTCTGGGCGCCCGATCGGGGGATTATGATCGCCCGAAGGGAGGCTGCTCTGGGTTATGCTTTGCGAACCCCGAAATTCGTTGACAACATGCGCGATTTCAAAGTGGTGGGCGCGGAAGTCCGCGAAAAGACTCTTTCAATACTGGATGAAGTGCCTCCCGGGTCATATGAACCCCCTTACGAACTGGAAGAGCCGCCCGGGTGTCCCTTCATCTTTCACAGCAACATCCTCGGGTGCGTGGTCTACTTCAAGTTCCAGATTGCAGGCACCGCGAAAAGTTCCCGGGTCCTGTTTTGGTCGTGTCATCCTCCACTTTTGAAACGGAAAGAGCGATGAAGTGCTTCAAATGTGCCAAGGGTAAGATGGTACCCGCAATTACCGGCATGACCGCTACGGTGCGCAGGGAGCAGATCCCCGTCCGCACGGAAGCTATGCTCTGCAATCGTTGCGGGTTTCACGTGATGACGGACGTGCAGTCCGACTCCTATACGATTGCCAGCGCCGATGCTTACCGCACAAAACATGGGCTGCTCACCACCAAGGAATTGAAGCAAATCCGGCAGCGCCTCGGAATGAGCTTCCGGACTTTTGCCAGACACCTGAAGGTCAGTGAAGCCAGCCCCAAGCGGTGGGAAGCCGGCCTGGTCCAAGATCGGGCGATGGACCAACTGATACGGCTCAAGTCGGATCTCGCAACAGCTCGCGAGAATGTCACCCAGTTGGAAGCACACCTCGGAGTGGCGCCGGCGCATCACGAACTCAGGTGATCCTTGTCCGAATGCCGGACGAGAGGCGGAATCGGAGTGGGACGCGCCCGGCGCGTCCCACTCCACTGTGGGCGTCACGCCACCGCACGCGTTTTGTTCCGACATGTGGCCCACGGCCTGAGTGAGGCGGCCAACGAACGGGCCACCGCTGGGGAAATCTGCGCGTCGCCCCAGATTGTCATCGAGACGTCGACGTTGCCGCGGATGGCGGCGTTGACGGTGGCGCGCAACTGCGCCTGGTTGTCGATTCCGGTCCGGCTCATGCCGCTGGCGAAATAGACGAGGGCCTTCTTCTCCGGCAGGCCGCGCCGCCGCGCGCTTCATTCGGCGCGCAACGTCAGGTCCACCGCGCCAGCGTAGGTACCCGGAGCCAGGCTGCGTGGATCCGCCAGCGAGAACGTCACCGCGCAGGTGAGCTTGCCGGAGAACTCCCAGGCGGCGACCAGATCCTGGGTGGCGCCGGCCGCGAACGATCCGGTCGAGCAGGTCGCCGACTGGCCGCCCGCGGTGGCCTGCTGGCGCGCGCCGCTCCACTGAACCGCCCCGGTGGGAACTGCGCCGGACGGTCCCACCAGGTTCGCCATGCGCGCCATCACCCGGATCCGCTGGCCCGGCAGCGCCCTCACCCAAGCGGCGATGGCTTGCGTCTGGCTAGTGACATCGCCGAGGCCGTCCGCGGTCACCACGAACCACAGGGCCACCTGCGCTGGGTTCAAGCGCGCTTCCGGTGAGACGTGCACCGCCAAGGTAGCGGTGGCGGAGCGCTGCGCGCCCACTCTGCCGGCTGGCCAGAACGTAATAATGGTAGCGCTTACCAGGATGAAACGTCTCAGCGTCACTTCCGGATCCTCATCTCTCGCTCGTCCCGCCAAGTGAACAGGAGCGAGTCTGAGATTAACCAAAGTATATATTCGCCGGGCCTGGAGGGCAACCCGGAATAGGACGGATTCGCGACTCGTACTGGAACTCCCATTACCATAATGAAATTCATTAGTATCTGTTCGTAACCAAAGCCAGTCTATACGGCCCCGGCGCGGCCTGGGTATCGTCCTACTAGTGGATAATTACACACGAACTCGAGTCCTGCGAGTGCACCTGACACGGCTGCTGGTGGGCGCACTGGCGGTTGGCAATGGCATCGGCGGAACCGGTACGGCCAACCAGACGCTCACCGCCAAGCTGCAACCGCTTGCGAAACTGTCCGTTCCCGCAACCTTAAGCCTTTCAGCGGGTGGATCTCAGTTCGCGCCCTTTACCGGCACTCTGGTCGTCAGCTACCGTGCCCGCACTATTTCAACCAACAGTACCGGCACGATTGCCGCCCAAGTCACGTCCGATTTCGCTACCGCCGCCAGCGGCAATCCTTCCGCCGCGGCTGGCGCGCTCACATATACGTGCAGCAGCGCCGGTCTCGGAACGCCGTGCTCCGGAACCATAACGGCGTCCACCACGGTTTCGACCACGGTGGTTGCGCTGCCGGCTTCGGCTTGTACCGGAGGCGGTGGCTCTTGCAGTTCCTCGGACCCAGCCACGGTCAACGTCAACTTCATTCTGGCAGACAGTCCCGGTTACTCCACGGGAGCATATTCGGCACAGGTGAAGTTCAGCATCAGCGGCGTTTAGGATGAATATGCGCAGATCGCAAAATATCCGTGCCTTGCTTCCCGGCTGTCTGCTGCTGGCGATGGCCGGCAGCGCCCATGCGCAATTCGCCTCTACTGGCACCACTACTCTGCAGGTTACGATTGGCCCCGAGGCGGCGCTCCAGATCGCTGCGACCACCAACCTGACGACGGCCGGCACCATCTTCAATGCGAACTACACCGGAACCACCAACCTGACCTACAAAGTCCGCACCACGAAATCCACCGGAACCGGCGCCATTACGTTGAAGGTGACGACCGACTTCAGCCCGTCCAGCGGCCCCTCCGTCCTAACACCTCCGACGGCCGGGGATACTCTGACCTACACTTGCACTTTGACCTCCCCGGGGACTGGCTGTTCCTCATCGCAGACCGCCAGCACCTCCTCCAGCACTCCCGTGGGCACGTTCGGCGCGGATGCCAAGTCGGCCAGTGCGGGCAACAGCGGTTCGGTGGCTTGGACCCTGACCGACGATCCGCAATACTCCACGGGCACTTACACCGCCACCGTGACCTTTACGATCAGCGCGACGTGACGCCTATGCACCATTTCAGGAGAAGTCCACACATGAAACACACCATAAACCTTTTCGTTACCGCCTGTGCGCTGCTGGCGCTCGCCAGCACCGCCCATGCACAATTCGCTGCCACCGGAACCGGCAACGTCTCGGTCAATATCGGCGCCGAGGCTTCCATCCAGATCGACACAAAGGATCTCACTTTGACGTCGGCCGGCACCAGCTTCGCCGACTACACCGGAACCACCGCCTTCACCTACAAGATCCGCACGGGGAGCGGCAGCGGCGCTGGCATCACCTTGAAGGTCACCACCGACTTCAGCGGCAGCGGCGGTCCGTCGGTCGCAAGCCCTCCAACCACCGGGGATACGCTGTCTTACACATGCACCCTCTCCTCCCCTGGTACGGCCAGTGCCGGAAACACCGCCACCACCACCGATGAGACTGGTGTGGGCACCTTTGGCGCCAACGTCAGTTCGGCCAAGACAGGCAACAGCGGCTCGGTATCGTGGGTGCTCACCAACGATCCGGCCTACAAGGCCGGCAGCTACACGGCCGTCGTGACCTTTACTATTCACGCGGTTTAGGTCTGGTCTAACGGAATCCTATGCTGGAATCGCTCTGGGTCGTCGCGTTGTTAGCTGTACAAGCGGGGACGCCTGTACAGAAGGCGCCGGCCCCCCGTCCAGCCCTGTCCGGGCCGAAACCGCTCACCGGGACCTTCACCGTGAATCCCATAGCCTCCGTTTCCTTCACGGCTACGGATCCCGACACGCCACTGGTTGCCGGCAGCGCTATGACCACCGTCTCCTGGGGGGTAACGAACACCGCCAACGACCCCTGGAAGCTGGAGGTGTACTCCGTTCCCACCTCCTTTTCCAATTGCCCCACCGTTCCCATTTCGGCTGTCACCATCACTTGCACCGGGGGCTTCGGCGGAGGAGGCACCGTTACCTTGTGTAGTCCCACGGCCCTCTCCGCTTCCAAGTTGACGGTCGCCTCGGGGACGGTCCCAGGCGCTGGATACACGAGTTTTTGGGTAACCCTGACCTACACCCTGACTGACAAATGGAAATACATCGCACAAACGAGTCCACAATGCACACTCGACATCACATACCTCGCCACCGTAAACTAGCCGTTGTCTGCGCTCTCGCAGTTCTGGCGCTGGCCGGCAGGGCTTCCGCACAAGTCGGCTTGGGTCTCACTCCCATGCGCGAAGATCTGGCCCTCGCCCCCGGCGCCGCCCACTCCGGTGTCCTGACGTTAAACAACGATTCCCCCGACAAAGTGCGCGTCGTGGCCGAGCTGCTGGATTTCTACATCGACTCCACGGGCACTCCGCAGTTCGGCCGCCAGTATTCCCAGGAAGCGGCCTTCTCCTGCCGTTCCTGGCTGTCGGTCAACCCCATGGAAATGGAGTTGGAAGGCAATGCGCACATCGCCGTGCGCTATACCGTGCGCACGCCGCTGGCCGCCACCGAACGGAGCAATCACTGCGCCGTCGGATTCTCCACGCAGCCTACCGCCAGCCTGGTAAGGGGCACCGGCCTGCAAACCGCGGTGCAGATTGTCGCCGCCATCTATGTAGTGGTGGGCAAACCGGTCGAGGAAGGCTCCATCAAAGACCTGAAGCTGGAGTATGTCCAAGACCCCAAACAGCCCGGTTGGAGAGCGGTGGTGGTGCTGGCCAATCCCAGCCTCATGCACTACCGTCCCAATGGCGACCTGGACGTACTGGACGAATCCGGCAAGGTGGTGGAGACCGCCAGATTCGTGCCCATGCCGGTGCTCCCCAAACGCGACCAGAGGTTTCTCTTCCCTCTGAAACTGGGCGCCGGGCCAGGCAAGTATACCCTGCGCGCCCGCGTGGATCTGGGCGGCAGCGACATACAGGAGGCCACCGCCCTTGTGGTCGCCGCAAAGACCAGCCAGTAGAACGACCGCGGGGGCCGGAGGCTCCCTGGCAGCGGGCCTCGCCCGGTTGCTGGTTGCGCTGCTGATCGCCGCCGCGGTCCAGGGCCAGAATCGCGGGCAGGCCGACGTCGCGTTCCAGGGCTACTATATGGGGGCCAGTTCGCAGAGCCTGAACAGCACCACCGGCGCCGCCATCGGGTTTCAGAACTTCATACCCAACTTCGGTATCCTCAGCGGCAGTTTCGAAGGCTATGGCGCACAGAACCACCTGCAAACCGGCGACAACTTTCTGCAACTGCGCGGCGCTCCCTGGGTAGGCCATCGCTGGACCATAACCGCGGGCGATTTCCACGCTCCCGGATTGGTAGTAGAATCCCCCTTTACCAACATCTTCACACCCGAGATCGTAGCCCGCGGCCTTAGAATTCAAGCCCGGCATGGGGACACGGAGTATACCTTCTTCGCCGGTGAAGAGACGCTTAGCGCCGGGCCGCGCGTCCCGTACCGCATCCTGGCGCCACAGACGGTGATCGGCGCTTCGGTCGTCCGCAACATCGGCAAGCACCTGCGCATCGGCGGCCGCTTCATGGAATTGTCGTCCAGCCGCCGGCAAATGGCGGACAACCCCAACCTGTTTCCGGCCGGACACAATCTCGGCCGGGTGGGCACGGCATCCGCGCAGGCGCTCTACACTCCTTTCAAACACCTCAAACTGTACGGCGAGGTGTCCCGCGCCGTTGAGTCCAAGGTAGTGTCCTCGGTTGCCGGCGCCACCTGGGAGGCCAAGGATCTTACCGTGCGGGTCAACTACGTGGTTCAGGGTACGCTCTACTTCCCCTTGCTCGGCTACTTCACGGGCGACCGCCGCGGCCCGTTTGGCGAGGTGCGCCTGCGCCCCTTCCAGCGCCTGGAACTCTACGCTTCCGCCAGCCAGTTTCGCAATAATCTGGAGAATGACCCTACCGTCACCGCCTTGCGCAGCAGCAGCGTCTCCGCCGGAATCACCGCGGTTCTGCCATGGAACTTCTCGGCCAACGGCCAAATCTCCTTTGTCGGTTTCTCCTCTCAGCCGCCCGGCAGTCCGGCCACCGCCTCCGACAACCGGCAGTTGAGCGCTTCGCTCTCCCGCTCCATCGGCCGCCACTCCCTGCAAGTCAACTGGCGCGACCTCAGGCTCGTCATGCCACCCGCCCCGCAGCGCCAGCGCTCCACGGAAATCCAGGATACCTACCAGCTCGGCCGATTCTTCCTGGGAGCCGCCGCCCGGTTGCAACAGGCTACCGGTTCCGAACGGCGCAATTCGGTGTACCTACGCGGCTCGCTGCAAGGAAACGCCGGCCGGTTCAGCGCCTTTGCCAACTTCGATTACGGCAACGACCTAATGAACCGCTCGGTATTCGCCACCAACACTTACAGCACCACCGTGTTCGGTCTCGGCATGAAGCTGTCGCGCGATTGGAGCCTGCGCGCCGAGGCCTTCCGCAACCGGCTGGTGATGGAACTCAATCCCGAGAGCATCTTTGTCCTCGAAGGCGCTGGCGCCGGCGTCTCCCAGAACCTGGCTTCCCTCAACCAGTGGAGCCTGTACTTCAGCCTGACCAAACAGCTTCGCTGGGGCGGCGGACTGCCGACCGAGAGCATGGACCAGTTCGCCGCCAACGCAGTCCCGCTGGTCGGAACCGTGGAAGGGGTGGTCAGGGCCCGTACGCTGGCGGGCGCGGCCTTGGCCGCTGGAATCCCTATCGCACTCGATGGAAGCCGCACCGTCACCACCGGGTCCGACGGCCGCTATCTCTTTAGCGAAGTGCCCGAAGGGCCGCACGAGGTGTCCCTCTCGGCCACCGCGCTGCCGGCCGATTTGGACCCCGGCGAGCCCGCCAAATCCCGCCTCATAATACAACCGCGGCGCGTGGCCCGCGCCGATTTCGAGGTACTCCCGCTCTCCACCATCGAAGGCACGGTGACTGGTCCGGAGGGCGCAGCCCTGGACGGCCTGGTAATCCGCCTGCTTCCCGGAGCGCGCTATACTCTCACCACCTCCGATGGCCGCTTTGCCTTCTACAACGTGCGCGAAGGCGACTTCAACCTCGCGATCGACACCGCCACGCTGCCTGCAAACGGCCGGCTTCTTTCCGAGACGTCCGTTCCGGTCGCCGTCCGGGCCGGCGCTCCAGTCCCGTCCGCCATATTCTCCATTGAGATCGTCTCGAAGGAGAAGGCCATCCGAAAGGTATTAGAGAAGAAGTAACCCCCCCCCTAAACTCAGGAGACCTCCCACCCGTCCGGACGGTGCCCGAAGACCGATCCTCTGCGCCAATCTACCCGAGACCCGCACTCCACTCCGTTGGGCGGCAGGGCGCCGCACCCGACGCTTTCCCGGTGGGTCACGCTCACGGTCCGCGGAGCAGGCAACCGTAATCTACCCGAGACCCGCACTCCATTCCGTTGGGCGGCAGGGCGCCGCACCCGACGCTTTCCCGGTGCGTCGCGCTCAGGGTCCGCGGAGTAGGCTACCGGTCCCCGGTGCAACGCAAAAAAAGGCGCCGGGAGGGACGCGGTCTCCCGGCGCTGAGTAAGACGTTTGCGTAACTTTCCGAAGGCTTGTGGCCCGGAAGTCTCATGATGCATCCATTCCCGGAAAAAATACAGGTCTAGAAGTACCCGTAGGGGGCCACTACAGGACGGGGCCAAACAGTACTATCATGACTGAGAATCGGCCAAGTCCCGCATGGGCCGGCGGAGCCGGCGGCTCTCATTGCGCAGCCTGAGGTAGGCCTCTTCCTCGGTGAGGTTGTGCTTGTGCTGCAGGATGCCCTTGGCCCGCTCCATGAGCTTGCGCGCTTCCAGGGTGCGCTTCATCTCGAGGGCCTCCGACATCAGCCGGGCGTTCTCGATGGCGATGGCAGCCTGGCCCGCCACTACCTTGACGAAACCGATCTCGTCTTCGGTGAACTGGCGGACTTCGCGAGTGTAGAGGTTGATGGTGCCGATGACCTTTTCGCGCGTCAACAGCGGCACCGACAGCAACGACGCCAGACCCGTGCGGCGCGCC
>Ga0182021_10000254_pt1 | contig 54222 bp, 54 predicted proteins | sample 612E3MmetaG_FD_120493 | JGI IMG/M metagenome (GOLD analysis project Ga0182021, IMG submission 120493) | Permafrost microbial communities from Stordalen Mire, Sweden - 612E3M metaG (Illumina Assembly) | ecosystem: Environmental > Terrestrial > Soil > Wetlands > Permafrost | place: Sweden...
CAACTTCGGCATCGACCGTTCGCGGTTGAGTGCCGAGGGCTTCGGCAAGACCCGCCGCTTCGCCTACAACACCACCGTCGAGGGCCAGCAGGAAAACCGCAGGGTCAACATCATCATCAACTACCCGAAAAGGAAGAACCCCTAGGAGCAATCCATGAGCCCCACCGAATTTCCCCTGCACAATCCTGACTCAACCCCGAACCCCCAGCCCGGCTTCCCTGGTCTGGAACGGAAAATCGGCGACATCCCCAACTTCCGCGAGACAACGGCTTCGAAGAAGGTCGATGACCTCTCCAGGCACGAGTCCAAGCACGACACGGATCCAAAGCATGATCCGAAACTCAACGCCCGGGAGAAAACCCACGAAGGGGTTCCGCCGGGTGGCTCGAAGCCGCAGGTTGAAAAGCCCCATTCCGGAACCGGAAAGAAGTAGGAACCGAAGCCTCTCAGACTGCCTCCTTCAGGCCGTCCAAACTCAATCGCCCCCTGGGGCAGAATCGAGAATGAATCATGCAACATTTCAAACTGAATCCTCATGCCACGCTCATGGCTTCCGTCGCGCTGGTCATGGTCGGTCTGCCCCTGCAGGCCGCTAGCCAGGACCACCGCATCGAATCCTCGGCCAAGAGCAGCTACAACTTCATGACCTACCTGAAGGACGACAACATCAAGGTCGCGTCGTCTGATGGCGTGGTCACGCTGTCGGGTACCGTGTCCCAGGAGTATCACAAGTTCCTGGCCCAGGAGACCGTATCGGGTCTGGCTGGGGTCAAGGGTGTCAACAACCAGCTCCTGGTGATCGGCGATCAGCCCTCCGAGCATTCGGACGCATGGGTAACCACGAAAGTGAAGGGCGTCCTGGCCTTCCACAAGAACGTCAGCGCCTCGGATACCGAGGTGAGCACCCAGAACGGCGTAGTCACTCTCAACGGCAGAGCCGATACCGAAGCACAGAAGCAGCTGACCTCTGAGTATGCCAAGGACGTGGATGGCGTCATGGAGGTCCGAAACAACCTGGTTGTCGCCCATCACGCCCATGAGAGCCTTGGCAGGAAGGTGGATGATTCCTCCATCACGGCCCAGATCAAGACGGCCCTCCTGTTCCACAAGTCCACCCATACACTGGCCACCAAGGTGGTGACCAAGAATGGTGTGGTGACCCTGCACGGTGAAGCTCAGAACGGTGCGGAACGGGACCTCGTGACCAGGCTCTCCGAGGACATCGAGGGCGTAAAGCACGTGAACAACCGGATGACTGTGAAGTAGCCATGAAACGCGAAGATCCGGTTCCCGGATCGTTCCGGGGACCGGACTTCAAGGTCTGAATAGGGGAACAACCATGTTGTGGACCATCGCAGTCATCTTGATCGCCTTATGGGCCATCGGGCTCGTCAGTGCCTACACGCTGGGCGGCTTCATCCATGTCCTGCTCGTCGTTGCCGTGGTCGTCATCATCCTCCAGGTCATTCAGGGCCGCAGACTCGGTTAAAGGGAGCATTCATGCACGAAAATCGGAAAATCTACGAAAGCAATCTTGAAGCGCAGTTGGCTCAATGGAAGGCTGAGATTGATGTATTGAAGGCCAAAGTCCGGCGCGCAGAGGTCGACGCGAAAGTCAACTATGACCAGACCATCGACGCCATGCAGCGCAAGCACGATGAGGCTGCCAAACGTCTTCGCAGCCTGAAAGCAGCCAGCGACGACGCCTGGGAAGGAATGAAGGCCAGCACGGAGAAGGTCTGGACGGAGTTCAAGGCCCTCTTCCAGGACTCCAACAAAAAATCCTGATCCGCTCCGGGTCCAGAAACCGAACTCTTTGCAAAGGAAGAACCATGTTGTGGACCATCGCAGTGATCTTGATCGTTCTTTGGGGCCTGGGCCTAGTCAGCTCGTACACCATGGGCGGTTTCATTCATCTGTTGCTGGTGCTGGCGATCATTGTCGTCCTCATCCGGCTCATACAGGGCAGGAGGGTCGTTTAGTGGGAGCCATGATGCTTGCGCATCGTCGCATCTTCGAACGCAACCTTGAGGCCCAGTTGGCGCTATGGAAGGCTGATATCGATGTTCTCAAGGCCAAGTCGAAGCACGCCGAATTTGACGCGGTGGTTTATTACTCCCAATCCATCGACGAACGGCAAGGCAAGTACGACAAGGTCAGCCATCACCTGAGCAGCCTCAGAGGCGCCAATGATGCGGCTTGGGAAAGCCTGAGGGACAGCACTGAAGAAGGTTTCATGGCGTTCACTGCCCTCTCCATGGTTCCTGCCCGAAAACACTGATCGGAGCCCGTCGTGCCCATCGCCCTCGAGATCACACTCATCCTGGTTCTGGTGGCCGTGGCTGTTGCCTTGGTGCCTCTGCTTTATCAGTTGCGGAAGTCGGCCCAGGCCATGGATCTTTTTCTGCTTTCCACAAAACTGGATTTGGCCCAGATCGCCGAGGATGTGCACGCCTCCAGGCTTCGGATGGACCACCTCGCCAGCACCCTGCAGTCGACCTTGTACGAGTTCTCAGTTTTCGCGAAATCGGTCGGAGAGTTGGGAGGCTGGCTGAAGGAACTGCAAACCAACTTTCGCACCAGCCTCGAATCAGCCTCCCGAAATTTCGGAGGCATCATCGGAGGGATCAGCGCCGTGCTGGCCTTTCTTAAAACCAGGCAAACCCCGCACGAACCTGAATAGGACAACGAACATGAGCGAACCAAAGACTTCTTCCTATGGCCCCACCCTTTTAGCATTCCTTGCTGGCGCCGCCATTGGCGCTGTGGTGGTGGCCCTCACCACACCCAAGACTGGTCCTGAACTCCGTGGCGACCTGAAGGATCTCACCCTCCGCGCGAAGCGCAGGGCAGAGGATCTGGCCGAGGACGCCAGCGATACCTGGGACGACCTGAAGAGCCGAACAGCCCTTGCCGCCAGCGATTTGAAGCGCGGCATGACCGATGCTGCCAACGACCTGAGAGGGTGAGCGCCCGAACTTCTTTCCACTAGGTTTTCGCCATCCCGGTCCGGACGCGCTGACTGACCCATCCATGGACCTTTTTAAAGGCCTGCGTATGAATCTCTTGAAAATGCTTCCCTTCACCACCGCACTTCTGGTCGCCCAAGCGGGCACGCCCTCCGCCGCGCCCATCCTGAATCCCAACTTCAATCCCTCGCCGCAGGTCCAGTCCGTGTCGGTGCCGCTTTATCGGGTGACGGTGGTCCAGGGTTCGGCCAAGGCCATCAACTACCGCAATCTGAAGCACTCCACCGAGATCGACCTCTTGGGCACAGTCCTCGTATCGAATGCCTCGGGGGAGGCCAAAATGGAGAGCGAGAATGGTGGCATCGAGATCAAGGCCAAGGTCAAGAACCTGCCTCCCGCCTCCTCCTTTGGTGGAGAGTTCCTGACCTACGTGCTGTGGGGGATCTCTCCCGAAGGCAGCGCCACCAACCTTGGGGAAGTCATCCTTAAGCATGGCAAAGGCAAGGTCAAGGTCATGGAAAAGCTCCAGTCCTTCGGCCTTATCGTGACTGCCGAGCCCTATTTTGCCGTCACCCAGCCCAGCGATGTGGTGGTGCTGGAAAACGCCATCCGGAAGGGCTCAAAGGAGCAGTTTGAATTCATCGACGCCAAATATGAGCTGCTGAAGCGGGGCCAGTACACCCTGAACCTGGAAACCACGGCGCCGATGGTGATGGATGAGAAGACGCCTTTCGACGTCTACCAGGCCCGCAACGCGGTTCGAATCGCCCGGGCCTCGGGAGCTACTATTTATGCGCCGGAGGCCTTCGGAAAGGCTGAGAACTACCTTGCACAGGCCGAGACCAAAGAAGGTGGCGACAAAGCCCGGATCATGTCTGCCCGGGAAGCCATCCAGCGAGCCGAAGATGCCCGATTGATCTCGGTTCAGAAGCAGGGCGTGGAACGGCTCGCCATGGAGCGGAAGGCTGCTCAAGAGAAATTGGATGAATCGAAGCGGCAGACCGCCATGGCCGCCGCTGCCGAAGATGCCGCCCTCTTGAAGGCTCGCCAGACTGAGAACGAGAATGCCGGGCTCAGGGCCAAGAATGAAGGACTCCAATCCAGGAATGAGGATCTCAAGACCAACAACGAAGGCCTGCGAACCAGGCTGATGGAGCAGCTCAACGCCGTCCTGCAGACCCGCGCCACTGCCCGGGGACTGATCGTGAACATGTCCGGCGTGCTTTTCCAGAATGGGAAGGCAACTCTGCTGCCTGCGGCCAGGGAGAAACTCTCCAAGATCGCGGGGATCCTGTCGACCCACAAGGGCTTGAAGATCGAGGCAGATGGATTCACGGACAGCAATGGTGGCGAGGCTTTCAACCAGCACTTGTCTGAGCAACGCGCCAAGAACACCATGGACTACCTCGTGAGCCAGGGTGTCGCACCCGCTTCCGTCACATTCAAGGGATTTGGCGAGGGGAACCCCATCGCCACCAATGAGACAGCCGCTGGGCGACAGGAAAACCGGCGGGTGGAGTTGGTTGTATCCGGTGAAGGAATTACTGGAACTAAGACCGCAGAACTTTGAGCTGAAACGGGACGTCCACTGGTTCTATGGGCGATCACTGTCATGAGAATAGGGCGCATACAAAGCTAGCCAGGTCCATGGCCACAGGGCCGTGGACAGGATGGTGCGGTTCACACGGTTTCCCGGGAGGCTCGAAAACTCCCGGGAAACACCTACATCAGGGATCATCCCGACGCCCCGGCAACAACGTCCTTCAAGAACCGGATCTGGAGAAACAACCATGAGCGAGAACAACGCACCTCCCGTCGTCCCCGTGCTTCTGACTTTTCTTGCCGGCGCTGCCCTCGGTGCCATCGTGGTGGCCCTCACCACACCCAAGTCTGGACCAAGGCTTCGAAAGGAGTTGAAGGACCTCGCCTGCTGTGGGGGAGGCAAGGCTGAAGATGAGGCCGAGCACCTTCCTGAGGCGAGGAAGCCCGTAAAGAAACCAGCGAGCCCGGCCAACGGTGATCTGAAGCATGGCCGGAAGGTATCAGTCGACGACCTGCCGGGGTGAACCAGCTGAACGGTCAAAAGGGCCAATCAGACGAATGGCCGACCGGCGAGGAGAGAGAGCACAGCAGGCAACACGAGGGGGCGTCGCTCCACGACGAAACCAGGAATGAGACCCGTTGAACGCACATGCAGGACATCCACCATCCGAGCACCCCACTCCGATCAAAAAGACGCTGCTTGAGCGTCTGGGCCCGGGATTGATCACCGGTGCTTCCGATGATGATCCCAGTGGTATCGCCACCTATTCCCAGGCTGGCGCTGCCTATGGCTTCACGCTCCTCTGGACGGTGGTGTTTTCCTGGCCCCTGATGTGTGCGATCCAGGAGATCAGCGCGCGCATCGGCCGTGTCACTGGGCGTGGGATCGCAGGTAACATCCGACGCTACTATTCTGCCTGGCTACTCTACCCAGTGGTGGTGCTCCTCGTGCTGGCCAACACCATCAACCTTGGTGCGGACATCGGAGCCATGGGATCCGCCTTGCAGCTATTGATCGGAGGCCCGGCGCTGCTCTATGCCATCGGCTTCGCGATTCTCTGTCTCGTCCTTGAAGTGTTCATCTCTTACCAACGCTATTCCCACTACCTGAAATGGTTGACGCTGGTGCTGTTCAGCTATGTCCTCGCCGCATTCTCCGTGAAGATACATTGGGGGACGGTCGCCGTGGGGACGCTCATACCCACCTTCTCGCGGAATGGCCAATACTGGGCGACCTTCGTCGCGATCCTCGGTACGACCATCAGCCCCTACCTGTTCTTCTGGCAGGCCTCCCAGGAGACCGAGGAAATCCGGGACCACTTGGATGAATCGGCATTGGCCAAGGAACCTACCCAGGCGCGGGTTCAGTTCGGCCGGATCCGTTTCGACACGGTCACGGGCATGTTCCTGTCCAACACGATCGCCTTCTTCATCATCCTCGCCGCTGGAGCGACGTTGCATGCTCACGGCATCACAGACGTGCAAACCGCCGATCAGGCTGCGGAAGCCCTCCGTCCTCTCGCAGGACGATTCGCGTTCACGCTGTTTGCACTGGGAATCATCGGCACTGGCCTCCTTGCGGTGCCCGTCCTGGCCGGGTCGGCAGCCTACGCCATCGGCGAGGCCCTCAAATGGCGGACGGGCCTCGATCGCAAGCCGCTGGAGGCCAAGGGCTTCTACGCCGTACTGACGACGGCCACCTTGATCGGCCTGGCCATCAACTTTCCGGAAGTGCAACGACTGATCCATGTGACGCCGATGAAGGCTCTGTTCATCTGCGCGATCATCAACGGAGTCGTCGCCGTTCCGATCATGGTCGTCGTGATGTTGATGGTCAGCAACGGGAAGGTCATGGGGCGATTCAAAATACCGCCCGGAATGCTGCGGAACATCGGCTGGGCAGCCACCTTTGTCATGCTCCTGGCCGCCACAGGAATGTTCCTCACGTTGAAAACCTAGGGTGAATCTGCAGGCCATGTCCTATGAATGTCTGCGAGGAGGTCCAATGTTAGCAAAAGTGAACGGCATCCAGATCGCTTATACGGATGAGCGCGAGGGGCTCCCCTTGCTCTTCATCCACGGATTCCCATTCTCGCGTGGCGTCTGGTCCCACCAGGTGGAGGCATTCAAGTCCAGGCACCGGGTGATCGCACCGGATCTTCGAGGGTTCGGCGAGAGCCACTGGTCAGCGGGCCCCGTTTCCATGAGCCAATTCGCCGATGACATCTCGGTCCTGCTGCAGCAGCTGGGCGTCGGACCAGTCATCCTTGCCGGGCACTCGATGGGCGGATACATCGCCCTGGCCTTCGCGAAGGACCATCCCGAACTTTTGCGAGGACTGGTGCTGGTGGGAACAAAGGCCGGCAAGGATTCGGTCGAAGGGGCGAACGCCCGGCGTACGACAGCGGAAGCCGTGCGGACGAAGGGGACCTCGGTGGTGGTGGACGCCATGGCACCCAAGATGCTCTCTGCCTCCAACACGGATGAACCCATGGCCGCCTCGGTCCGGGCCTTCATGGCATCCGCCAGCCCCGAGGGTGTCATGAGCGCGCTGGTGGGAATGGCTGAGCGACCTGACGCCGGTGACTGGCTCGGAAAGATCCGAGTGCCGACCCTGGTGATCGTAGGATCCGATGACACGGTGATTCCCCCCCCCGAATCAGAGGCGTTGGCCAAGGCCATCCCAGAAGCCCAGTTGCGAGTCATACCCCACGCGGGGCACCTGGTGGCATTCGAGCAACCCGCGGCATTCAATGAGGCCATGGGGGACTGGCTGGCCTGGGGCTGCGAGGGCCACAAGACCAGCAAAGGCCAGATTCATCCGCCAGGGGCTGCTGCAAAGCCAGCCAGCCAGAGGTCCCATCAGCCGTCCTGAAAACAGATTCGCCTGAATGCCGGCTTCCCTTGATCCCGGCCTTGATCCATCCCAGCCGTCTATGACGGTCCACGCCCCACCTGAACGAAAAGGATGTGAGCCATGAATGAGCGCAACGCAGTGGTAGGTATCTTCAACAACCACCCAGAGGCGGAAACGAGCATCAAGGAACTCCAGCGTGCGGGGTTCGACATGAAGAAACTGTCCATCGTAGGCAAGGACTACCACACCGAAGAGCACATCGTCGGCTACTACAATGCTGGTGATCGCATGAAGGTATGGGGCAAACTGGGCGGCTTCTGGGGCGGCTTCTGGGGCCTGCTGTTCGGATCGGCCATGTTTGTCATCCCGGGCCTAGGGCCCCTCGTCGTATTCGGTCCGCTGGTGAGTTGGATCGTCGCGGCACTGGAAGGGGCCGTGGTGGTGGGTGGGCTGAGCGCCTTGGCGGCCGCCCTTTACAGCATCGGCATTCCACATGACAGCTGCCTGCAATACGAAACAGCAGTCAAAGCCAACAAGTTCCTCGTGATCGCCCATGGCACCGCGGAGGAAGTGGCTATGGCCCAGAACATTCTCCAGACGGCGGGAGCTGCGCATGTCGGGATCCATCCCGAGGTCTGCCGGGAACTCGCAAGTCTGGCCTGAACCTTGGAATCCCCTTCCTGAGCACCAGGAAAGGGACGCGCACTTCCTCACACCGTCCTGAAGGAGAATCCTCCATGAAAGCCCTTGTCTATCGAGGTCCTGGAATCCGCGCGTTAGAGGATAAGCCAGACCCCACCATCACGACTCCCACCGATGCCATCGTCAGGATTTTCAAGACGACCATCTGCGGATCGGATCTGCACATCATGAAGGGCGATGTCCCGACGGTCGAGGTCGGCCGGATCTTGGGCCACGAGGGTGTTGGCGTCGTCGAACAGGTCGGCCAGAACGTCTCGAATTTCAAGGTGGGTGATCGCGTCCTTATTTCATGCATCTCCTCCTGTGGGAAATGCACCAACTGCAAAGCGGGGATGTACTCCCATTGCGAGAACGGCGGAGGCTGGATCCTGGGGAACCTGATTGATGGCACTCAGGCAGAACGGGTGAGGATTCCCTTTGCCGACAACAGCCTCTATCCCATCCCCGAGGGCTCCGATGAAGAAGCGCTTGTCATGCTGAGCGACATCCTGCCGACGGGATTCGAATGTGGAGTTCTCAAGGGTCAGATCAAGCCGGGCGACACAGTGGCGATTGTCGGCGCCGGCCCCATCGGCCTGGCCGCGCTGCTCACGGCGCAGTTCTACGCGCCGGCGGAAATCATCATGATCGACATCGACAAGAACCGGCTGAAATTCTCTGAGACCTTTGGTGCGACCAAGACCATCAACAACGCGGACGGCAAGGCCGTCGAACAGGTGATGGCCCACACCAAGAACCGGGGTGTGGACGTGGCGATTGAAGCCATTGGAATCGTATCCAGTTTCGATATCTGCCAGGCCATCGTGGCAGCGGGTGGGCATCTCGCCAACATTGGGGTCCATGGCAAGCCTGTCACGTTGAATATCGACAAGCTCTGGTCCCATAACATCACGCTGACCACCCGCCTGGTCGACACCGTGACGACGCCGATGCTGCTGAAATCGGTCATGGCTGGCAGGCTTAAACCCACGCAGCTGATCACCCATCACTTCAAGTTGAATGAACTCATGCAGGCCTACGACACCTTCGGGAACGCCGCGAAGGAACGTGCGCTGAAAGTGATCATCACAAACGGCTAAGCACGATTGCCCGAGTGATTGGCCCAGGTCCTATCTCGGGAAAGGCAGCGATCCGCGATCGAGGCATACGCTGCAATCCGCTGGAGGCACCATGCAAGAACCTGCTGAGGTCGCATCCAAGTTATTGGGAATGCCCTATGTAGAGTTGGATGAACGAACCCAAAAGGTCGCCCAGCATATAGCGAATCGAAAGTACATCTCCCGCAACGTCACGAAAGATCTCGACGCCAACCTCACCCTTGGCCAACGAGCAGCGGATGTCGTGGCCACCTTCGGAGGATCCTGGACCTTTGTCGGACTCTTCGCGGCCACCATGATCCTTTGGGTGTGCCTGAATGCATTCCTTTTGGTGAACCGCGGAAGAACCTTCGATCCTTACCCCTACATCCTGCTCAATCTCTTCCTGTCCATGCTGGCGGCCATCCAGGCCCCCGTCATCCTCATGTCCCAGAACCGTCACTCGGAGAGGGACCGGCTCCATGCGGAACACGACTACGAGGTGAACCTCAAGGCCGAACTGGACATCATGCTGCTGCACGAAAAAATGGACCTTCTACGGGAGAAGCAGTGGGAGGAACTGATGGAGATCCAGAGGGAGCAGATTCAGCTACTAGGGAATCTGATGGGGAAAGGGATTCCTTCGCCATGATCATCGATCCCAGACAACCCTTCACATTCCATCCAAGGAGCCCAGTCCCCGATCGGTTGTACTGCACCAAGGACGGGGCGAGGCGGGTGTGGCAGGGTTGGGCCATTGGTTTTTGCCTGATTCTGTCAGCCTGTGCCCGCCTGCCCGATGTGAACTACCTGAAGGTGCCCCTCGACTCGCCCCCGGTCCCCCGTGTCGTGAACGGCCAGGGCGTCTTGAGCGACAAGGACGCTTCGTCCGTGCTCGCCCGGCGTCTCGGTAAGTCCAAGGTCGATGTCAAGATCCTGGCCGGCCTCGAAGAAGCTGCCACGGGGCGGCCCCTCATCGTGGGGAACAAGGTCACGCTCCTGTTCGACGGCCCGAAAACTATTGCAGCGATGATGGCGGCCGTGTCAGTGGCCAAAGACAGCATCGACCTCGAAACCTACCTTTTCGATCAGGATCCGCTGGGTCTGAAGTTCGCTGAAGAACTCATCGCCAAACAGAAGGAGGGGGTCCAGGTCAACATCATCTATGACTGCGTCGGCACACTGGGCACACCCCAGGCCTTCTTTGACCGCATGCAGACGGCCGGGATTCGCCTATTGCCCTACCACCCAGTGAGCCCTATCCATAAGCTCGGTCGCTGGCGCATCAACAACCGCGATCACAGGAAAATCCTGGTGGTAGACGGCAAGATGGCCTTCGCCGGCGGGGTGAACATCACGGCTGCTTATTCACGCAGTTCGCCGTTCAGGACGAAATCTCCGGAAGCCGACTCCACTGGGTGGCGGGACACTCACATCCAGATTGAGGGCCCCGCCGTGGCCGCCCTGCAGTGGATGTTTCTGGATAACTGGGCCAGCCAGAAAGAGGGCGACCTCCCCGAACGGGATTACTTCCCCGCGCTTCCGCCAGCAGGAGACAAGGTGCTGCGGGTGCTCAGGAGCCAGCCCAATAGCAACCACGAAATCTTCAAAGCTTATTATCTGGCGATCCACGGCGCCACGAAATCCATCCACCTGACGGCGGCATACTTTGTCCCCGACGTTCAGATCATGACGGCCCTTCTCGAGGCCGCCAAGCGCGGCGTGGACGTGAAGATCATCCTGCCCAGGGTCTCCGACAGCTGGCTCGTTTCCTACGCCGGCCATTCTTATTACGCCAAGATGCTCGAAGCCGGCATCAAGGTCTACGAATTGAAGGCCTCCATCCTGCATGCCAAGACCGCTGTCATCGATGGCAGCTGGTCCACGGTGGGTTCGACCAATTTGGATACGCGAAGTTTCCTTCATAACAAGGAAGTCAACGTCGTGGTGATGGGAGACGAGTTCGGCAACGAGATGGAGAGCGCCTTCCGCGATGACCTGAAGGATTCCAATGAGGTCGACCTCAAGAAGTGGAAACAGCGCTCGCAGGGACAAAAGTTCAAGGAGTGGCTTGCAATGCTCCTGTCCTATTGGCTCTAGCCCTCGTGGACAGGAGGATCCATGCCGGCAATCCGGGAGTCAGCAATCCGCATCACACCGTCCAGATAGGGGGCCCATTGATGGCCAAACATCTTACCCACCGACATCCACCGTAAAGCTTCACGGCTCAGTGGTGACAGTCCAGGAAGGGCTCAGTGGCTAGAAGTATGACAACCGAATGCTATTCATCCAAATGGAGCTACGACATGATTACGGCCACAAACAAGAGTGACTTAGAACTCAAGACAGACGTGCTCGCCGAGCTTAAATACGAGCCATCGGTCAAGGTCACCGACATCAGTGTCCAAGTGAAAGAAGGCGTGGTTACGCTCAATGGCAACGTCACCAACTATACCGAAAAATGGAACGCAGTACGGGCGACCAAACGTGTGGCAGGCGTCCGAGCCGTCGCGGATGACATCCAGGTCCAGCTTTCAGAATTCCTGCATCGCACCGACGGTGACATCGCCGCTGTGGCCGCCAATCGAATGGACTGGAACACCACCATTCCCAAGGGTGCGGTCAAGATCTCCGTACGCGACGGGCACATCACCCTGGAGGGTCAGTTGGAGTGGTGGTATCAGAGGAATGATGCCGAGAACGCCCTCCGGCACCTGGCAGGTGTCAAGGGGGTGACCAACCTGATCGCGATCAAACCCACAATCACGCATGCGAACATTGAATCTTCCATCAAAGCTGCTTTTGAGCGGAATGCCATTCTGGATGCAAAAAAAATCCAGGTGGAGTGCGACGGGAACAAGGTGACGCTCCGTGGCAAGGTCCGGAGCTATGCCGAGCGTGATGAGGCAGAACGCACAGCCTGGGCAGCTCCTGGCGTGTATTCCGTAGACAACCACATCCTAGTGGAGTGGTTCTGGGGATGACGGATCAGCGTTTCATCCATTCACTTCGATATACGTGATTTGGGTGCAACAGATCCAAACCGCGATTGCAACAACTCATGATTGCAAATCTGAAGTTCACCATCATGGCTTCGCAGCAGCAGGCAGCAACTGGCTGCTGCGAAGCGGCAGGGGATTCCAATGACTGAACAGACCCATGACATTTCCTTATCAACAATATCCAGTCGCGAAATCCGGCTGGCCTCCCGTCCCAAGGGGATGCCCACGGCGGCCAATTTCTCCATGGCCTCTGTCGACCTGGAGCCGCTTCAGGATCAGCAGGTGAGCGTCCGCAACCTCTTCATGTCCGTGGATCCCTACATGCGCGGCCGCATGAATGCGGGTAAGTCCTATGTTCCTCCCTTCGAAGTGGGCGAGCCGCTCAGTGGCGGCGCCGTCGGAGAGGTGATCGATTCCCGCGCCGGGTTGTTCAAGCCGGGCGATGTGGTCACGTCCAATTTCGGATGGCGGGAATGCTTCATCGCTCCGGCGCAGGATCTACACCCGGTCAGCCGGAAGATCCAGCCGCTTTCCGTCTATCTTGGCGCCCTTGGCATGACCGGCATGACGGCCTGGGCGGGGCTGGAGTTGGTGGAAGTGAAAGCCGGTGATGTCATCTATATTTCGGGAGCCGCCGGGGCCGTTGGCAGCATGGCCGGGCAACTGGCGAAACTGCGGGGTTGCCAGGTCATCGGATCGGCCGGATCGGCGAAAAAGGTCAAATTCCTTCGTGAAGAGTGCGGCTTTGATGCCGCCTTCAACTACAAGACCGGTCCCATCCTCAAGCAGCTGATGAAGGCGGCTCCGGAGGGGATCGATGTCTATTTCGATAATGTGGGCGGCGACGCGCTCGAGGCAGCGCTTTCAGGTTTGCGGCTGCACGGAAGGATCATCGCCTGCGGCGGGATCTCCGGATACAACGACATACAGCCCCAGGCGGGACCCACGAACCTGTTCAATGTCATCACCAAACGTCTGGTCATGAAGGGCCTCCTGGTCCGGGACTGGCTCGACCGGCAGCCGGATTTCGAACTGGAAGTCGGCGGCTACTACCTGGGAGGGAAGGTGAAGTGCAAGGAGACGGTCGTGAAGGGCCTCGACCAGGCGGTCGGTGCGTTCCTCGGCCTCTTCAGCGGGCAGAACATCGGCAAGATGATCGTGGATCTGTCGTGATTCCCGTCGCCTTGGGGGCTCCTGGTGGCGACCTCGTCCTGGAGATCTTCGACCTCACGCGCCGTTTCGGCCCATTCACGGCGGTGGATTCCCTGAGCCTTTCGGTCCAGGCCGGCGAGGTCTTCGGGCTGCTCGGTTCCAACGGGGCGGGGAAGACCACCACCATCAAGATGCTCACCACACTCCTGCCGCCCTCCTCCGGCGAGGCGAGGGTGGCCGGGTTTTCCATCACCAGTCAGGCAGTGGACGTCCGTCGGGCCATCGGCTATGTGCCCCAGTCGGTGTCCGTGGATGGGTCGCTCACAGGTTATGAGAACCTGCTCATCTTCGCCAAGCTCTACGATCTGCCCCACCGCGAACAGCAGGCCCGCATCCAGGAGGCACTGGCATTCATGGGCCTCACCGCCGATGGCAGCCGGCTGGTGGGTGAGTACTCTGGTGGCATGGTCCGCCGCCTGGAAATCGCCCAATCCACCCTGCATCGCCCCCGTGTGCTGTTCCTCGACGAGCCGACCGTAGGTTTGGATCCAATCGCACGCAACGCCGTATGGAAGCATCTGGTGGATCTTCGCAAGAACTACGACACGACCCTGTTCCTCACCACCCATTACCTGGAGGAGGCAGAGAGCTACTGCGACCGCATCGCGATCATGCACCTGGGCAAAGTGGCGGCAATCGGCACCTGCAAGGAACTGGAGACCTCCTTGGGTAGTGGCGCGCACACGCTGGACGAGGTCTTCACGCACTACGCCGGCACGGACCTCGATTCCGGCGGAACCTTCCACAGCATATCCACCGACCGCGCTACGGCCCAGCGCCTTGGATGATCTGATCTCATGAACCTAGCCCTTGTCAGCCCGTTGACCGGCTTCATCGAGAAGACCTTCGTCATCACCGAGTTCGAGTTGCGCAAGCTCCGCCACGACTTTACGGAACTCATCACCCGGGCTTTGCAGCCCGCCCTATGGATGCTGATCTTCGGGCAGGTGTTCTCCAGAACCGGGATGATGCATACGGGCAACCTGCCCTACCTGGATTTCATCGCTCCCGGCATCCTCGCGCAGAGTGTCCTCTTCGTGGCCATTTTCTTCGGCATCAACGTCATCTGGGAGCGGGATCTGGGCATCGTCCAGAAATTCCTGGCCAGCCCGACCCCCCGCGCCGCGCTCGTGCTGGGCAAGGGCTTTTCCGCCGGCGTCCGATCGCTCTCGCAGGCGGCCATCGTCTACGCCCTCTCGCTGCTGCTCGGAGTGAAACTGAACTGGAGCCCACTCGCCCTGTTCAACGTCGTGGTCATAGTCGTCCTGGCTTCCACGCTGTTCTCGACCTTTTCGCTCATCATCGCGTGCATCGTGAAGACCCGTGAACGGTTCATGGGCATCGGCCAGGTGCTCACCATGCCGCTCTTCTTTGCCAGCAACGCGATCTATCCCACAGACATCATGCCTGGTTGGCTGCGGACCATTTCCCATCTGAATCCGCTCACCTACGTCGTGGATGCCCTGCGCACCTTCATGCTCGCGGGGAGCACGAGCACCTTTGGGTTGGGACGCGACTACGCCGTCATCCTTCTGGTGACCACGATCCTGGTCATCATTGGCGCCAAGTTGTATCCCCATCTGGCCACCTAGCTCCCCCTTCAGATTCATAACCAGGAGATCACCATGAAAACGAATGCAGGTTTGTGGATCGATCATCGGAGGGCAGTGGTCGTGACGCTCTCGGGCGAAGGAGAGAAAATCCAGGAGATCCTGTCCGGCGTGGAGAGCCAGCCAGGACGGAAGGATGGCGTCCCCATGGACGTCCACTACGAATCGCTGCTGGTCAAGGCGGACGACAGCCACCAGCGGGAGTACACGCACCATCTCAACCAGTACTACGCGAAAGTGATCGCGGCCGTGGGCCATGCTGAGGCCCTTCTCATCTTCGGGCCCGGCGAGGCCAAGGGCGAACTCAAGAAGCGCTTGGAGGACGCCCGGTTCGACGGGCAGATCCCTGCTTTGGAAACGACCGACAAGATGACGGATCGCCAGGTCGCGGCGAAGGTCCGGGGACATTTCGGTCAATCGGATTCGATCTCAAAGCACAAATGACGCCGTCATCGGCCTTAGGAACTGAGCCTGGTCTGGGTAGGACCCCACCCCAGACTCGGTCCGGCGGGGCTCAATTCAAGGCTCGACTCAATGACCTTCAGATGAGGAGACCCCATGCCACTGACGCCGCACATTGAGCACCATTTCACCGCCAGCGAGACGGTCCGTGATGTCGTCATCGGCATGGCGGACGGACTGACGGTTCCGTTTGCCCTGGCCGCTGGACTGTCAGGCGCGGCGGTCGCCACGCGGGTGGTCGTCACGGCGGGGATCGCGGAAATTTCCGCCGGGGCCATTGCCATGGGCCTGGGCGGCTACCTGGCCGCGCGCAGCGATGCCGAGCACTACGCCAGCGAGCGTCGGCGGGAAGAACTGGAGACCGAAACGGTCCCGAAGGTGGAGTCCCAGGAGATCACGGGCATCTTCGAAGCCTATGGGATCGCGCCGAAAGACAGTGCTCCCGTGGTCGCTGCCCTGCGCCTGAACCGCAAGGCCTGGGTTGACTTCATGATGCGCTTCGAGCTGGGGCTTGAAATCCCGGACCCCAAGCGGGCGATGAAGAGTGCCCTGACGATCGGGGGCGCCTACATCGCTGGAGGCCTGATTCCTCTGTTGCCCTACATGCTCCTGGGCACGCTCGCGGCGGCGCTGAAGGTCTCGGTCCTGGCGACGCTGCTGGCCCTGTTGGCCTTTGGATTTGTCAAAGCGAAATTCACCGGGTCTGCGCCCATCCGCAGCGCCCTGCAGACCCTCCTGGTCGGAGGGCTGGCGGCCACGGCCGCATTCATCATCGCCCGGGCCATTTCCTGAACTTCCAAAGGGTGATCCGTGTGAGCCTGGCGTCGGGATCGGGTTTCGTCGCCTGGGCGAGACCACGACTGCAGGTTGCGGTGAATGTTTGATGGAGCAGCCATGAACCCCCAGACAGCGGTGCTCAATGTCCACCAGATGAATGAAGCCGACCGGCTGACGGTGGCTGAAGGCACCCCAACCGCAATGCTGATGGGTAATGCCGGCCGGGCTGTGGCGTTCGAAATCGAGCGCCGCTGGACCAAATGCCCTGTGACAGTGCTGTGTGGAACCGGCAGCAACGGAGGCGACGGTTTCGTCGTGGCGCGATCGCTCGCCGAATCCGGTTGGCCGGTCCGCTTGGCCCTGCTCGGCCCCCGGGATCATTTGGCAGGGGCGTCGCGCCATCATGCGGCGCAATGGCACGGTGCCGTGGAGCCCATGACGCCCGCCGTCCTGGATGGGGCCGAACTGGTGGTCGACGCGATCTTCGGATCGGGGCTGAGCCGGGCGCTTGAGGGGCCGGCGGAGGAGACCTTGGCTGCCGCAGCACACAAGGGACTGCCGATCGTGGCCATCGATGTCCCTAGTGGCCTGATGGGCGATACCGGCGTAACCTTGGGGGCCGTCGCGGCCGTCCTGACGGTCACCTTCTTTCGCAAGAAACCCGGACACATCCTCCTGCCGGGCCGATCCCTGTGCGGCGAAGTGGTCCTTGCGGACATCGGCACCTCACCTTCCGTGCTCGATCAGATCCTGCCGGACACCTTCGAGAACGATCCAGTGCTTTGGGTTTCGGATCTCCCACGGCTTGAAGCTAATGGGAATAAGTACACACGAGGCCATGCGCTGATCTACGGGGGCTATCCGATGACCGGGGCGGCCCGCATGGCGGCCCGTGCGGCGGCCCGTACCGGGGCCGGACTGACGACGATCGCGGTCCCCGAGAAAGCCCTGCCCATCTACGCGGCGGCACTGACCAGCATCATGGTCCATCCCCTCGTGGCGTCGATGGATTTCGACGAGTTGCTGGCCGATCGGCGTTTTTCGGCATTTCTGATCGGGCCCGGGGCAGGCACAGGGGAAGAAACCCGTCTCCGCGCCCTCGCCATGCTTAAGACGGGCCGACCCACGCTGCTGGACGCGGATGCGATCACGGCCTTCCAGGAGGATCCCCCGGCGCTCGATCGGGCCATTGTCGGGCCCTGCGTGTTGACGCCGCATGATGGCGAGTTTCAACGCCTGTTCGACCCGAGCGGCGACAAACTCACTCGGGTGCGCGCTGCGGCCCGCCGCAGCGGGGCCATCATCATTCTCAAAGGAAGCGATACGGTAGTCGCAGCCCCGGATGGCAGAACTGTCATCAACACCAACGCACCACCCACTTTGGCCACCGCCGGAGCGGGAGACGTGCTGAGCGGGATGGTGTTGGGGCTCCTGGCCCAGGGCATGGAGCCGTTCCTGGCTGCGGCCGCTGCGGTGTGGTTGCATGGTGCCGCGGCCTCCGAATTCGGGCCCGGCCTCATGGCCGAGGATCTTCCGGATCTGTTGCCGGGCGTGTTCCGAAACCTCTACAAATAGAGTTGGATTGATGGGCCGCGATGGCTGTTTCACGGATCAAACTTGAACCGTGGGATCCACGCAGAATCGGAGAATGCCATGCATGCAATGGTGCTGAAGAAGATCGGGACCGCCCTGGAATGGACCGAACTCGCCGATCCACAACCCGGGCCGGGCGAGATCCGGGTGAAAGTGGCCGCCTGCGGGGTCTGTCGCACGGACCTGCACGTCGTCGACGGTGAGTTGCCGAATCCCAAGGTGCCGATCATTCCAGGCCACGAGGTAATCGGTCGAATCGATGCGCTGGGGGCAGGGGTCGAGGGGCTGCGGATCGGGGAGCGGGTAGGCCTGCCCTGGCTTGGCCACACCTGCGGGGTCTGCCCGTATTGTTTGGGGGGCCAGGAAAACCTATGTGACCACCCGGTGTTCACAGGGTATACGCGGGATGGCGGCTTCGCCACGGCGACCATTACCGATGCGCGGTTCGCGTTCCCCCTCGGCGAGGCGGGCAGTGACGAGGCACTGGCGCCTTTGCTATGCGCGGGCCTGATCGGCTGGCGTTCGTTGGTGCTGGCAGGTGATGGGAAAAGGCTGGGACTCTATGGCTTTGGCGCCGCGGCCCACATCCTGGCGCAAGTCGCGGCAAGGCAAGGGCGGTCGGTGTATGCCTTCACGCGACCGGGCGATAAGGTCGCCCAGGCCTTTGCCCGGAGTCTCGGGGCCATCTGGGCGGGTGGATCGGACGAGATGCCGCCAGAGCCGCTGGATGCCGCCATCCTATTCGCCGCCGTCGGCGATCTCGTGCCCTTGGCGCTGATGGCGGTGCGCAAGGGGGGGCGCGTCGTCTGCGCGGGCATCCACATGTCCGACATTCCAAGCTTCCCCTATCGCCTGCTCTGGGAAGAAAGACAACTCCTATCCGTTGCCAATCTCACCCGGCAGGACGGAATCGATTTCCTGCGCCAGGCGCCATCCTTCGGCATCGTCACCAAGACCACAGGCTATCCGCTTGAAAAGGCCAACCAGGCCCTGGCCGACCTTCGGGCCGGACGGTTCGAAGGCGCAGCCGTCCTTCTGCCCTGAGCCTGGTTGGGAGGAACAACTTAAAGTCGATCAGCGGTGTCACCTCGATGGACTCATCCGAAGGAAGAAACATGAACAGCCCGGTACAAACCTCGGAGGCCTCTCAACCCACAAGCCATTCCACCCATGAGGACGGGCCGTACGATTCCGCCGGACTCCTGGAAAGGGCGCGCACTGATACCGACGTTCTCCTAAAGGAACTCGAATCGCAGCTGATCGGACTGAGCGCATCCGAAGCGGATGCTCGGCTGAAGAAGTTCGGGACGAATGAGATCGCCCGGGAAAAACGCCAATCCATCCTCATGCGTCTTTTTGATAACCTCAAGAATCCCTTGGTCCTACTGCTCTCGGCTCTGGGGGTGCTGTCCTACCTGACCGGTGACCAGCGGGCCACCGTGGTCATCTTCGTGATGGTGCTTCTGGGCGTGTCCCTCCGCTTCTTCCAGGAGATGCGGGCCGATCACGCGGCTGAGAAGCTCCAGGCCATGGTCAGCAATACGGCGACGGTCCTGCGGGACGACAGGGAAGAGGAGGAACCGCTCAAGCTGCTGGTGCCCGGGGACATCGTCCGACTGGCCGCGGGGGACATGGTGCCCGCGGATGTCCGTGTGCTGTCCGCCAAGGACCTGTTCCTGAATCAGGTGGCCCTCACGGGTGAAGCCCTGCCGGTGGAGAAACACGCTGATCCGGCATCAGGGGAGATTCAGAATCCCTTAGAGCTGCCGAACATCTGCTTCCTTGGATCCAATGTTGAGAGTGGCTCGGCCACCGCCGTGGTGCTGCATACCGGTGCGAAAACCTACTTCGGATCCATGGCCAGTCGCATCGTGGCGCCCCGGCAGGCGACCAGTTTCGACATGGGCATCAACAAGTTCACCTGGCTGATGATCCGATTCATGGCTGTGATGGTTCCGGCCGTGTTCCTCATCAACGGATTCAGCAAGCACAACTGGCTCGACGCTTTCCTCTTTGCCATGGCCGTGGCGGTGGGCATGACGCCCGAGATGCTGCCCATGATCGTGACCGTCAACCTTTCCAAGGGCGCCCTCGCCATGGCCCGCAAGAAGGTGATCGTCAAGCGACTGAACGCCATCCAGAACTTCGGCGCGATGGATGTGCTGTGCACCGACAAGACCGGCACGCTCACCCAGGGCAGGATCGTGCTCGAAAAGTACCTGGATGTGAACGGTGAGCCCAGCGAGAAGGTGCTCCATTTCGGCTACCTCAACAGCTTCCACCATACGGGACTGAAGAACCTGCTGGACAAGGCGATCCTGGACCATGAGGAATTGAAGGAGCACCTGAAGGCCGACGAGAGGTACCGCAAGATCGACGAAATTCCCTTCGACTTCGTGCGCCGACGCCTGTCAGTGGTCGTGGAAGACGAAACGGGCTTGAACACGCTCATCTGCAAAGGCGCGGTGGATGAAGTGCTGGACCTGTGTACGCGTGTGCAAGAAAAAGAAGAAGTCATCGATGTCCTGCCAGAACACGATGCCAAGCGCCGGAAATTGGCAGATGACTTGAATGCCCAGGGGTTCCGGGTGGTGGCGCTGGCCTTCAAACAGATGCCGGGGGCCTCGGACAAGCCGATCTACTCAGTCAAGGATGAATCCGACCTGATCCTGCTGGGCTTCCTGGCCTTCCTCGACCCGCCCAAGGACACCGCGCCCGAGGCCCTGAAGCGGCTGCACGGCCTGAACGTCGCCGTCAAAGTGCTGACCGGTGACAACGAGATCATCACCTCGTACATCTGCGGGAAGGTGGGCATTCCGATAGGGCACCTGCTGCTCGGATCCCAGATCGAGACGATGAGTGAGGCCGAATTGGCAGAGGCCGCCGAGGTCACCAGTGTCTTCGCCCGCCTGGTTCCGGCCCACAAGGAGCGCATCATCCGGGCACTCCAGGCCAAGGGGCACGTGCCGGGGTTCATGGGCGACGGCATCAACGACGCGCAGGCCCTGAAGGCCGCCGACGTGGGCATTTCGGTGGATAGCGCGGTGGACATCGCCAAGGAGTCCTCCGACATCATCCTGCTGGAAAACAGCCTGATGGTGCTGGAGCAGGGTGTGCTGGAGGGTCGGCGGGTCTTTGGCAACATCGTCAAGTACATCAAGATGGCCGCCAGTTCGAATTTCGGGAACATGTTCAGCGTGGTGGGCGCCAGCGCCTTCCTGCCCTTCCTTCCCATGCTGCCGATCCAGGTGCTGACTAACAACCTCCTTTACGATTTCTCGCAGACCACCATTCCCACGGACACGGTGGATGAGGACTGGCTGACCAAGCCGCGCCAGTGGACCATCGGCAAGATCCTGCGTTTCATCCTCTTCATCGGGCCCATCAGTTCGATCTTCGATTACGTGACGTTCTTCGTCATGCTCCATGTTTTCCACTGCTGGCACAACCCGACCTTGTTCCGCACGGGCTGGTTCATGGAGTCGCTCTTCACCCAGACGCTCATCATCCATGTCATCCGCACCAACAAGATCCCCTTCCTCGAAAGCCGGGCCAGTTGGCCGCTCACCCTCGCATCCGTGGTCATCGTGGCGTTCGGCGCCTGGTTGCCGGTCTCACCTCTGGCGAGCACCCTTGGATTCGTTCCGCTCCCGGGATTGTTCTGGCTGCTTCTGGCCGGCATGCTGCTCTGCTACGCGGTGCTGACCCAGGTGGCGAAGGTCTGGTTCATCCGCCGGTTTGGCGAGTGAGGACCATACCGGAAGGGGTGAGCGTTATGGCCGGCTGTTCTGGTCTCATGAATGGAAGGTGAACCGATGACCGTCACATCCCCACCGCCCTCATCCACCAGCCTCAACCTGGACGAGTTCACGGGCCTTACGGAACAGGAAGCCTCACTCCGCTTGGCGCGCGAAGGGCCCAACGAACTGCCGTCCCGTGAGAACCGCGGCATCCTGGCCATCGCCTGGGAGGTGATCCGCGAACCCATGTTCCTGCTGCTCGTGGCGGCGGGCTCCCTCTACCTGCTGATGGGATCGCCGAAGGATGCCCTCATGCTCCTCGGGTTTGTCTTTGTGATCATGGGCATCACCATCGTCCAGGAACGGCGGACGGAGCATGCCCTGGAAGCTCTGCGGGATCTTTCCAGCCCCCGGGCCCTGGTGATCCGGGGTGGCAAACAACAGCGAATCGCTGGCCGGGACGTGGTTCCCGGAGATGTCGTGATCGTGGCGGAAGGGGATCGCGTTCCGGCCGATGCCATTCTCCGGTCCGGCATCAATCTGTCCGTGGACGAATCCCTGCTCACGGGGGAGTCTGTCCCCGTTCGCAAGGTGGCCTCGGCCCAGGCCAAGGCCCTCAACGTCCCCGGGGGGGATGACCTGCCATCCCTGTTCTCGGGAACCCTGGTGACCGCCGGTCAAGGGGTGGTGGACGTCATCAGGACTGGCCCTCAGACAGAGTTCGGCAAGATCGGCAAGGCCCTGCAGCAGGTGGAGCCGGAAACCACGGGCCTCCAACAGGAGACTGGGCGGCTGGTTCGGATCCTGGCTGTTGTGGGGCTGAGCGCCTGCGCCGTGGTGGTGATCGCCTATGCCCTCACCCGGGGCGGCGGGTCCGCCGTCTGGAAGCAGGGATTGCTCGCTGGGATCACCCTGGCGATGGCAGTCCTGCCCGAAGAATTCCCCGTCATCCTCACCGTGTTCATGGCCCTCGGCGCCTGGCGCATCTCCCGCAGTAGCCGAGTCCTCACCCGGCGCATGCCCGCCATCGAAAGCCTCGGGTCGGCGACCGTGCTGTGCGTGGACAAGACCGGAACCCTGACCCTCAACCAGATGACACTGAAACGCCTGGATGTGCAGGGTCATTCCCAGGATTTAGCCACGGCAGGCACTGAGCTGGCGGAATCAGTCCATGAGCTGATGGAATACGCCATCCTGGCCAGCCGGCGGGACCCCTTCGATCCCATGGAACGGGCCCTTCAGGAGGCGGGCAAACGGTGGCTGATGGAGACGGAACATCTTCATCCGGAGTGGTCACTGGCGAAGGAATATCCCCTGACGCCAGACCTCCTGGCCGTGTCCCAAGCCTGGACCAGCGGGCCAAACGAGGTCATGGTGGCGACCAAAGGGGCCCCCGAGGCGGTGGCCGATCTTTGCCATCTACCTGAAGACCACCGGGCCCGCATCAAGGAGCGGATGCTGGCGCTGGCCTCCCAGGGACTGCGCGTCCTGGGTGTGGCCCGAGGAAAGTACAGTCCATCCAATCTGCCAGCAACGCACCATGACCTGGAACTGGAGTTCCTGGGGCTGCTCGGACTGGAGGATCCCGTCCGGCCCACCGTTCCCGCCGCCGTGGCTGAATGCCGCACCGCGGGCATCCGCGTGATCATGATCACCGGCGATTACCCGGCCACGGCCGAGAGCATCGCCCGGCAGGCGGGAATCGCCGATCCCGAAAAGGTCATCACCGGAAGCGAACTCAAGGAAATGAGCGATGAGGTTCTCGCGGAACGGATCCGGGAGGTGAATGTCTTCGCCCGCGTGGTTCCGGAACAGAAACTCCGGCTCGTCGTTGCGCTCAAGGCCAACGGCGAAGTAGTGGCCATGACGGGGGATGGTGTGAACGACGCTCCTGCCTTGAAGGCCGCCCACATCGGCGTGGCCATGGGTGGCCGCGGCACAGACGTGGCGAGGGAAGCGGCCTCGCTGGTGCTGCTGGATGACGATTTCTCCTCCATCATGGCCGCCATCAAGCTGGGGCGACGCATCTTCGACAACATCCGCAAAGCGATGGCCTTCACCTTTGCCGTCCATGTGCCGATCGCCGGACTATCCATATTCCCGGTGTTCTTACCTGGCTGGCCGCTGCTCCTGTTGCCGATCCACATCGTCTTCCTCGAGCTGGTGATCGACCCTTCCTGTTCCCTGATCTTCGAGGCGGAGGAGGCCGAGCCTGATGTCATGGGACGCCCGCCCCGGGCCACCAGCGAACGTCTATTCAGCATGAAATCCATCGGCCTGGCCTTGTTGCAAGGCTGTACAGCCTTGGCCGCCTGCCTGGTGGTCTACCTCGTGGCCCGCCCCATGCGAGGGGACGATGCCGCCCGGACCCTGACCTTTGCGGCCTTGGTGGTGTCCTTCGTGGCCATCATCCTGACCAACCGGTCCTGGACCTACAGCATCATCGGCAGCCTGGCACAACCCAACACGGCACTCTGGTGGGTGCTTGGCGGAACGGGCATCTTCCTCGCGCTGGCGCTGTACTGGTCGCCGGTACAGCGTCTCTTCCATTTCACACCGGTCGCAGGCATGGACCTCCTGTTGGCCTGCACCGCTGGCTTTGCCAGCATCCTATGGTTCGAAGTGCTGAAGATGGTGCGCCGTGGAAGGCCGCCTATGGCCAGCCTTGGCCATCCATCGAATTGAACGGGGAGGTCTTCGTCTTGATGGAGTGAGGGCTTTCACGCGCCTCCCATAATATGTTATATACTTTGTTTATACATATTTACAAACTGGCACGAAAGACGCTCACTGGATGAATCCAGCAAGTGATCGTTCCCCGCGCCCCAAGCGTAGGGTGAACGAGTTTGTCGTGGGGGAGGTAGGCGCCATGAAATCGTTTGGTCTTATTAACATGGGAATCCTGCCCCTGCTGCTTGAGGCCATGACCCCGGCCTATGCCCAGCACGATCAACGCGAGCAGGAGTCGAGGCGCCCCAATCAGGAACAGGAAGCCAAACCTGCCCGGCAGCAGCCACCGCCAAATCCCGAGCGACAACAGCCGCCACCACAACCTGTGCGACAGCAGCCACCGCCGGCTCCCAAAAAGCAGCCAGCCCAGCCGAGGCCAGAGCGGCCACCGCCACAATCGAAACCCGCGGGTCAGGCAGAGCCTCGACATCCTCAGAAGCCCACCTACAGCGGACACCCTCAATCGGCCAATCCCGCCCGTCCAGAAGAACAGGAACGGGCCCGTGGTCAGCAGCAGCAGCAAAAGCAGCAGCAAGCAGCCAAGGCCCAGCAGGAGCAGAAACAGCGACCGCAGAACCTCAAGGGCCAGCAAGAGCAGAAGCCAATCCGGGAACAACCGCACCAACAGCAGGCCCATCGCCCGGCGCAGCAGGTGCAGCGCGATTATGAGAACCAGCACAAGGGAGCCTGGCTCGATCACCGCGCGCACAACTGGCAGGCTGAGCACCATAGCTGGGAGCAGCGAGGCGGTTACAAGGGCTACCGGATCCCGGATGCCCGCTACCGGAGTTCCTTCGGTCCGAGCCATTCGTTCCGGATGTTCAGCTTCCCCCTGATGGTGGTCAGTGGTTTCCCCCGCTTCCAGTACGGAGGGTTGTGGTTCAGCGTCATGGACCCATGGCCTGAATACTGGTCTGACAACTGGTACGGCAACGATGAGGTGTATGTCGAGTTCTACGGGGGTGGCTACTACCTGCGCAACCGCATGCACCCCATGGATCGAATAGCCCTCTCCGTGTACGTCAGTTAGACAACCTAATAATCACCTCTCATCTACCAAGGAGTCATGACATGACCGCTATCATCGAAAAAACCGACACAGACCTGAAGATGGATGTGCTTGCCGAATTGGAATTCGAACCCTCCGTGGACATCACGGATCTGGGCGTCCTGGTGAAGGATGGCGTGGTGACGCTCAATGGCCGTGCTTCCAGTTATGGCGAAAAGCTCAATGCCGTGCGCGCCACCAAGCGGGTGGCCGGCGTGTTGGCCATCGCCGATGACATCAAAGTCAACCTGCCTGAATTCGGCCAGCATACCGACAGTGAAATCGCCACCTTCGCGGCCAATCACATCAACTGGTCCACGGAGATCCCCGCTGGAGCCGTCAAAGTGGTGGTTCGTGACGGCCGGATCACGCTCGAGGGCACGGTGGAGTGGGGGTACCAGAAACACGCCGCGGAAATGGCAGTCCAGGACCTGGCGGGTGTCAAGGACATCAGCAATGAGATCAAGATCAATCCATCCTTGACTGCCTCTGCCATCGGCACGGACATCGAATCTGCCATCAGGCGGAATGCCATGCTGGACGACAGCGCCATCCAGGTGGAGACTTCCGGAAGCACCGTGGTGCTCCGCGGCAAAGTCCACAACCATGCCGAGTTGGAAGAGGCTGTGCGAGTGGCCTGGGCCGCCCCAGGGGTCCACACGGTGGACAATCAGCTCAAGGTGGATTGGTTCTGGGGGCTGTCCGATTGATGCCGCAGGCGCCGCCGACAATGGCTGAATGAGTCTGAGGGCCGGCACACCCCTCCTCGCCATGTTCACCACCCACTGGAATCCTCCCGCTGGAGACTGCCCTGAGAAGCTCGGCTGAAATCTGGATTGATCATCAAAAGGCGGTCATCAGGACTGTCTCCGCTCTGGGAGAAACCACTTTGGAAATCTGGGCACCCGCCGGTAGAAAGCCAGCATGTACGGAGGACCGCCGCTCCATGACGTCCACCGAGCCCCGGCTGCTCAAGTCGGATCCCGACCATCCAGGGGAGTTTCTGGGCCATCTCAACCAGTACTATTCCGAGGTGATTGCCGCCATCGGGGATGCCATCTCCGTTCTGATTTTTGGTCCTGGCGAAGCCAAAATGGAACTTGGGAGGCGACTCGGGCCTGCTCTGGCAGTGGCGCGCATCCATGTGATGGAGACAGGCGGCCGGATGACAGATCGCCAGATCGCCGACCGAGCGCGGGACCATCTCTATAACTAGCCTTCTACAAAGGACCCGGACCCATGACAAAGCCTTTCGCTCTCAGCCCGAGGTGGTTGGCAGGGTTTTCCCAGGATAGAGATTTCCAGTATGGACACCCTCAGCGATACCTCTGACGACAAAGCCCAAGCCCCTGACAGCCTGGGCGATCAGAAGCCACTAAAGGGCTTCTATCCGTTTCTCCAGGGCCTGATGAAGCGTCGCAGTGTCTGGGTGATGGCTGTCCTCGTCATCCTTGGTGCCGGGGTTTTCGGGTACCGCTGGGCCTTCGGCAAGGCCAAGGCCGTCTATGCCACCGTCACGGTCGAACGAGGCGATGTCGAAAGCACGGTGGTGGCTGCAGGCATCGTGCAGCCCTTCAGTTACGTTGATGTGGGCGCTCAGACCTCCGGGATGCTCAAGACCCTCAAGGTCAAACGCGGGGATCAGGTGGCCGCGGATCAGCTGTTGGCGGAGATCGATCCGATCCTGGCGGACAGCGCGCTCACATCCGCCAACGCAGCCCTTCGAAACATGATCGCGCAGCGGGCGGTGAAACAGGCGCAGCTCGTGCTCACCAAGGCCGAGCAGACCCGCAGCGACAAGCTATATTCGGAGCAATTGATTTCGACCAATGACCGCGACATCACCCGAGCCAGTTATCAAGCCGCATTCGCCGATGCCGCCTCACTCTCCGCGCAGATGAAGCAGGCCACGGCGGCGGTGGACACCGCCAAGGCCAATGTGGGCTACACGAAGATCACGGCGCCCATGGCTGGCGAAGTGGTGTCCATCAGCCTGCTGGAGGGGCAGACCCTCAACGCCAACCAGTCGGCACCGAACATCCTGCGGATCGGCGACATCAGCACGGTGACGATCTGGGCCCAGGTCTCAGAAGCGGACATCGTCCGGGTCAAGGCTGGCCAGGACGTCTACTTCACGATCCTGGGGGATTCCCGGCGGTGGACCGGCAAGATCCGCCAGGTGCTCCCCACTCCGGAACTCATCAACAATGTCGTGTTCTACGACGTCTTGTTCGACATCCCGAATCCAGAGCGCGAGCTGAAGATCCAGATGACGGCCCAGGTCTTCATCGTGCTCGCCCAGGTAAAGGGCGTCCTCATGATCCCCACCGCCGCCATCGGCAATGCGGGTGAAGGGTCAACCGTCCAGGTCCAGGTGCTCAAAGCGGACGGCAAAGTCGAGTCGCGAACGATCAAGATCGGCATCAAGAGCGAGATCATGGCAGAAGTGAAGGATGGCCTCCTGGAGAAGGAACAGGTCGTCATCAGGGGGGTCGCAGCCAAGGGCGCCACGAAAAGCGCGCTGAGCGCCAGGAAGGGTCCCTGATGCCGACGCCATTGCTTGAATTCAAGGCTGTCAGCCGCACCTATACGTCAGGCGGAGCGCCACTGACCGTCCTAAGGGATGTGAATCTGGCGATCCAGAGCGGCGAATTCGTCGCGATCATGGGGGCCTCCGGCTCAGGCAAGTCCACGCTCATGAACATCATCGGCTGCCTCGACAAGCCCTCGAGCGGAACCTACCGGGTGCGCGGCCTCGACGTGGCCACCCTCAATGGAGACGAGCTCGCTGCCCTGCGGCGAGACACCTTCGGCTTCATCTTCCAGCGCTACAACCTGATGTCGGATCTGGATGCCGTCGAGAACGCGGAAGTCCCGGCCGTCTACTGCGGCATGGCCAAGAACCAGCGGGCGGAGCACGCCAGCGAATTGTTGCGGGAACTCGGATTGGGGGACCGGCTGCAGCACTACCCCAGCCAGCTCTCGGGGGGACAACAACAGCGGGTGAGCATCGCCCGGGCCCTGATGAACGGCGGTCCGGTCATCCTGGCGGACGAACCCACCGGAGCCCTCGACAGTCAGGGGGGCAAGGATGTCATGGCCATCCTGGTGAAGCTGCATGGAGACGGGCACACCATCATCCTGGTGACCCACGACAGCGATATTGCGGCCTACGCCCAACGCCTCGTCCGCATCACTGATGGGCGCATCGTCTCGGACGAGCAGCAGGCGAATGGGGAGACTGGCCAGCCCGCGAAAGTTGAAGCGAGAACGAAGGATGCCAAGCAGGGCGTGGCGGTCCTCGGTGAATCGCTGATGATGGCGTTGCGGTCCCTGCTGCACAACCGTCTGCGGACGGCGCTGACCATGCTGGGATTCATCATCGGCGTGGCCTCTGTGGTGGCGCTGATGGCGATCGGTAATGGCGCCAAGCAGGATGTCCTGGAGCGCATCCAGGCCATGGGCACCGACCTGTTGACGGTGATGCGCGGGCCACCTGCTGTCCGCGCCTCGGCCACGGTCGTGACCAGCTTCCTGCCCGAGGATCTGCCCTCCATCCGAAGCGTGCCGGGCGTCGACATGGCCGTCCCGGAGACGACCCTGTCCTCGCTGCTCCGCTATGGAGACCAGGACTTGATGGTGGCTGTGGTGGGGACCGGCGAGGACTTCCCGCAGGTCCACGACTGGCCGCCCCAGTCTGGAGTGTTCTTCTCGGCGGAACATGTGAAGCGCTATGCTCAAGTGGTCACACTCGGACAGACCGTCGCGAATAATCTGTTTCCAAAGGATACGAATCCGCTCGGTCAATACGTGCTCATTGGCAACGCGCCCTTCCTGGTCATCGGTGTGTTGAGCACCAAAGGCCTCACGCCGCGCGGGGATGACATGGACGATTCCGTCTGGTTGCCCTACACCACGGCCGGGGCCCGGGTCATCGGACAGCGGTTCTTCAACAATTTCGTCGTGCGGGTGAAGGCGGGTGCGGACATGGGCCTGGTCCAAGTCGATCTCCATGCGCTGCTGATGAAGCGCCACGGCAAGGAGGATTTCAACATCCGGAACATGGCCGACACCATCGCCACGGCCAACGAAACCCAGAACACGCTCACCTACCTGCTGGCGGCCATCGCCGTCATCTCGCTCATCGTGGGCGGCATCGGCGTGATGAACATCATGCTGGTATCGGTCACTGAGCGGACCCGGGAGATTGGCATCCGTATGGCCATCGGCGCCCGGGGCTTCGATGTGATGTTCCAATTCCTCACGGAAGCCGTGATGGTCTGTTTCATCGGTGGCCTGGCGGGGGTCGTGCTCGGCATCGGCGGCGGGCTGTCGACGTCCGCCATCGCCGGTTGGCGGGTGATCTTCACGGTCGCGCCCATCCTCATCGCTTTCACCTGCGCTTTCCTGACAGGCATTATTTTCGGCTACCTGCCAGCCAGAAAAGCTGCTCACCTCGATCCCATCGACGCCCTTGCGAGGGACTAGGAAAACCATGCGCCGACTTGTCCACTCCACGGCATTCTTCGCCTTTGCCTTCAAAACACCCGAGCCGGTCATCCCGGCCCCTGTCGCAGTTGCAGTCACCTTTGCGGGTAGGGAGACACTGTGAACACATCCCTTGAACAAGGTCAGGTGCTTGGCAAGACCAGCCGTGTGGCGGTCGTCGTGGCCCATCCCGACGATGAAACCCTCTGGGCGGGAGGCCTGCTCCTCAGCCACCCCGAGTGGTCGCCCTTCATCCTGACGCTATGCCGCGGTGAGGATCCCGATCGGGCCCCCCGATTTGTAAGGGCCCTGGAGTGCCTGGGCGCCAAGGGCGCCATGGGGAATCTCGACGATGGGCCAGACCAGTTCCCCTTGTCTACCGAGCATATGGAAGCCGCCATTCTCTCCCTGCTGCCCCGGCTGGAGTTCGACATCCTGCTGACCCACGCGCCCCAGGGCGAGTACACCTGGCATCGGCGGCATGGCGAAGTATCCCGGGCGGTCCAGGAATTATGGCGGGATGGCCGCATCCAGGCTCGGGCCCTGTGGCAGTTCGCCTACGAGGATGGAGGCGGTACCTACGCTCCCCGACCTCAGAAGAAGGCTTCATTCCAAATCTCCCTGTCTGACGCGGTATGGCACCGGAAATACGGGATCATCAACTCGATCTACGGATTCGATGAGGCCAGTTGGGAAGCCATGGCGGTCACTCGCACCGAGGCCTTCAACCGCTTCGCCGAACCCGAATCCATCCCTCCGGTGGCCGAAGATGGCCAGGCGTTGACCCCATGAAGATCCTGGTCCTGTACACCTATCCTCCCGCACCCGGTGGCCTGGCCACTCAGGGCGACCTCCTCTACAAGGGACTGCTTGAGATCGGCGTGGACGCCCATGCCGCCCACCTCAAATCGGATCTCGAAAAGGAGTGGTACTACCGCTGGTTCAAGCCGGATGTGGTGGTGGGCATCGGCTTCTGGGGGGACACCCCCGACATCATCCTCCATCCGCAGCGCTTCGGGATCCGGGCCGTGCCCTGGATTCTGGCGGACGGCTACGTGGCCAACTACCGGGAGGTCCTGGACGCGATGCCCCTCATTCTCGTAACCTCGGATTGGGTGCGGGAGACCTTCATCAGGGACGGTGTGCGTGGGGACCACACGGTGACCCTGCCCATCGGGTGCGATACGGATGCCTTCATTCCCCGCAGCCCCGACGATCCGAAGGTTCGCGCCGTGCGAGAGGCCCTCGGAGTCCCGCAGGAAGAGCGCCTGATCCTCACCATTGGTGGTGATGCCGCCTCCAAGGGCGGCCGCGAGGTCATGGAGGCCCTCGCCACGCTGGGGGACGCTGTGCCCCCCTGGCGGTACGTCTGCAAGGTCTGGCCCCAGGAGCGGACGAACGTGCAGAACAAGCTCGACCTGGAGCTGGTCCGATCCCTCGGAATCCAGGACCGGGTGAGTTTCCCGACCCACCAGGTATCCCGGAACCTCATGCCGTACCTGCTCGCCGCCTGCGACGTCTACGCGGGCCCATCCAGGCTGGAGGGCTTTGGGATGCCCCAGGTGGAGGCCGGTGCCTGCGGCAAACCCGTCATCGGCATCCGGGCCATGGCCATGCTGGACACCTTGGTTCACGGTGAAACGGCGTTTCTGGCCAGGGTGGCCCAGGAAATCCGGATCACGGAGGCGGTGCTGGGGCCGGAAGCAGGTTTCGAGCCCGGCCATCGCGTGGTCTTCGAGAAGCCCCGGGTATCAGACTACCGCGCCAGTGTGCCCGACATCGCCGAGTACCTGAAACTCCTGCTCAACGACACCGATCTCTGCAGACGGATGGGTGAGGCGGGGCGCCGCAGGGCCGTGGAACGCTATGACTACCGGCTCGTGGCGCGGCGTCTGATGGAGATCCTCGAGGGAGGTCAGGCCTGATATGGAACCCGCGGTTCAAGAAGCCAAGCTTGCAGCCATGGATGTGCTGCTGCACAACGTCTCCGGGCCGTTCGAGGGGCTTCCCCGTACGGCCGGGTGGGGCTATCCGGAACCCTACACCCGGGATCTGCTCATTTCCGGCCTGGGCATCCTGGCCTCCGGGAACAAGGACCTGTTGGTTTCCCTGCGTCGGGTGTTAGAAACGCTGGCTGGGAACCAGAGCCCGAGAGGCCAGATCCCTTCCCTGGTGCATGATCCAGAGAACCGCGGAGCCAGTGATACGACGCCGCTCTTCCTGCTGATCCTCGGCATGTACCGGCGCCATACCGGTGAACCGGCCTTCCTGGAAGAAGCGGGAGCCAAGGCCCTCCAGTGGATGGACTACCAGAGTGTCGACGACCGGGAGCTGGTGGTCCAGCAGCCCACCAGCGATTGGCGGGACGAGCAGTGGGTCCTGGGCCAGGGACTGTACGTCAATGCCCTCGTGCATGGCTACCTGAAGGTTCTGGGCCTGGAGGAGCGAGCCGAAAGCTTCCGGACGGCCGCCAACCGGGAGGACGGCCGGGGGTTCGCCATCCCCGGACAATCCAACTATGCCTTCTGGTTCTACAAAGTGTTCCGGAACCAGCGCTGCGACCTGCTGGGCAACAGCCTGGCCATCCTGACGGGGCTGGCCGGCCCCGACCGTGCGCGGGCCATGGTGGCCTGGATCGAGGCCCACTGCGGGGGGTTGCGGTCAAACGGGGAACTTGCGGTGGAACTACCACCCTGCCTCTTTCCCTATGTGCAACCCCAAGACGCTGACTGGCATGAACGCGACGGGATCTACAATTCTCCGGGCGACTACCACAACGGCGGAGTCTGGCCCTTCGTCTGCGGCTTCTACGTCGCCGCGCTGGTGGCGGCCGGTGAACAGCCTCTTGCCGAAGAGAAGCTCCGGGCCCTCACCACCCTCGTGCGACCTTCCCGGAAGCTGCCACCGACTCATTCCGGGGCCTTCGGTTTCAACGAATGGTTCCACGCCAAGGACGGCACTCCTGCGGGCGAGGACTGGCAGACCTGGTCCGCGTCCATGTACCTCTATGCGGCGGCTTGTGTGGAGGCGGGCCATGCCCTTTTTTTCGGATAAGCCCCGGATGTCCGGGCTTGGACTACCTGGGCTCATTGCTGACCCGGGTTGGGCAGAAGGCCTAGAATACGCGATGGAAATGACTCAATTCAGGCTATTTTCCAATTGAGGATCCCCACCATGACCAGGAAGATTGTCGGCAAACAGAAGGTGAGAAAGAAGACCCAGCCCCCGCCCTCCGAGCCGGTTGCGCCGCTTCCACCGTCAGATGAAGACAGCTCAAAAGATCCAGGTCCGGCCAAGGGTCCACTGCCCTTGAAGCCTTTTCCCATCGTTGGCATCGGCGCTTCGGCTGGTGGCCTGGGGGCTTTCGAAGCCTTCTTCGCCGGCATGCCCGCCGATATCGATCCCGGCATGGCCTTTGTCCTGGTCCAGCATCTGGCCCCGGACCACAAGAGCATTCTCACCGAGCTCATCCAGCGCTATACCCGGATGAAGGTCTTCGAGGTCGAAGACGGAGTGAGGGTGCGGCCCAACTGCGCCTACATCATCCCGCCGGGTCGGGACATGGCCTTCCTGAACGGGACTCTGCAGCTGCTGGAACCCTCGGCGCCCCGGGGTCAGCGGCTGCCCATCGATTTCTTCTTTCGATCCCTGGCTCAGGATCAGGGCGAACGCGCCATCTGCATCGTGCTTTCCGGTACCGGCAGCGACGGCACCCAGGGCGTGCGGGCCATCAAGGCCGAGGGGGGCATGGTCATGGCCCAGGCGCCCGGTTCCGCCGAATACGACGGGATGCCGAGCAGCGCCATCGCCACCGGCCTGGTGGATTACGAACTCGCCCCCTCTGAGATGCCAGCCCAGCTCATGGCCTACAGCGCCCACGCCTTCGGCCGGCGCCCCAGATCCAGCACTGCCCCGGCGCCCAAAACCGAGAATGCCCTGAGGAAACTCTTCATCCTGCTGAGGGCCCAGACCGGCCACGATTTTTCCAATTACAAGCCGAGCACCATCCATCGCCGCATCGAGCGACGCATGGATGTCCAGCAGATCGAATCGATGGACGCCTATGTGGAGTACGCCCAGAAAACCCCCGCCGAAGTTGAGGCGCTCTTCCGCGACCTGTTGATCGGCGTGACCAATTTCTTCCGTGACGAGGAGGCTTTCAAGGTCCTTGAGGAGCAGGCCATTCCCAGGCTGTTCGCCGGGAAGACCGCGAGCGACGTGATCCGCGTCTGGACGCCAGGGTGCTCCACCGGCGAGGAGGCCTATTCCCTGGCCATCCTCCTGCAGGAGCGGCTGGAAGTGCTGAAACAGAGTTACACCCTGCAGATCTTCGCCACAGACATCGACAGCCACGCCATCGCCGCCGCCCGCCTCGGGATCTTCCCGGCCACCATTGCCTCCAACCTCTCGCCGGAACGTCTGGTGCGCTTCTTCACGGCCGAGCCCGATGGCAGCGCCTACCGCATCCACAAGAGCATCCGCGACCTGCTGATCTTCTCCGAGCAAGACGTCATCAAGGATCCGCCCTTTTCGAAACTGGACCTCATCAGCTGCCGCAACCTCATGATCTACATGGGCGCGGACCTGCAGAGGAAGCTCATACCCCTATTCCACTACGCGCTGAAGCCGGGAGGCATCCTGTTCCTGGGGACCTCGGAATCCGTGGGCGAGTTTGGCGATTTGTTCACCGTCATCGACCGGAAAGCCAAGCTCTACGAACGCAAGGACGAGAGCCATGGCGCGCGGCGTGAGGCCATGAGCCACTTCCTGTCGCCTTCGATGGCGAAGAACACGACCCTTCACCGGAGCGGGGGGAAGCCGGACTCCACCCCGAAAATGCCCCTGCGCGAACTGACCGAAACGACCCTTCTGAAACAGCTCGCCGCGGTCGGCGCCCTAGTCAACGGCCGGGGCGACATCCTCTATCTCCACGGACGCGCCGGCATGTACCTGGAGCCACCGTCCGGGGAGGTGGGCATCAACAACATCCTGACCATGGCCCGGGAAGGGTTGCGGCGCGAACTGACCACGGCCCTGCACAAGGCCGCGGGGGCCAAGGAGACCATCAGCTGTCCTGGGTTGAGCGTCAAGACCAATGGCCATTTCACCACGGTCAACCTGAGCGTTCGCCCGGTGACAACAGGCCCCCAAGTACCGCCTGAGACCCCCCTGTTCCTCGTCATCCTGGAGGAGGGGGCCAACCTCCTCCCACCGGCCCCGCAGGCAGGGGGACCCACCCAGGATGGGCCCAAGCATCCTGACGCGGACGCCGCCAAGCGGATCGCGCTGCTCACCCGGGAGCTTCGGGCCAAGGAGGAGTATCTGAAGGTCACCAACGAAGCCCTGGAGACCTCCAACGAGGAGCTCAAGTCCTCCAACGAGGAAATGCAGTCGGTGAATGAGGAACTGCAATCCACCAACGAAGAACTGGAGACCTCGAAGGAGGAGCTGCAATCCGTCAACGAGGAACTGGCCACGGTCAACGCCGAACTGCAGACCAAGGTGGCCGACCTCTCGCGGTCCAACAATGACATGAACAACCTGCTGGCCGGCACGGGTATCGGCACCGTCTTCGTGGATCATCGCCTGCGCATCCTGAGGTTCACGCCCTCAGCGACCCGGATGATCAATCTGATCCAGAGCGACGTGGGACGACCCGTGAGTCACATCGTGTCCAACCTGGTCGGCTACGACAGCCTGGTGGCGGATACCCAGGCCGTGCTGGACACCCTGGTGCCCAGGGAAGTGGAAGTCCAGACCGCGGAGGGCAAGTGGTACGCCTTGCGCATCCAGGTCTACCGCACCCTTGAAAACGTGATCGAAGGGGCGGTCATCACCTTCGTGGAGATTACAGAGATGAAGCGGGCGGAGGCGGCCCTGCAGGAGAGCGAAACCCTCTTCCGCCAACTGGCCGGATCCCTGCCTCAACTCACCTGGATGTGCCGCCCGGATGGCCTCTACGACTATGTCAGCCCCCAGTGGGAGGCCTTCACCGGCGCCTCGGAGGCGCAGTTATCTGGCAGCCGGTGGTTGGATCAGGTCCACCCGGATGACCGCAGCGGGCTGATCAAGTCCTTGAGTTCCTCCTCGGCAGCCGGTGAACCCTTCACGGTCGAGTTCAGGCTCCGTCATCACAGTGGGAAATTCCACAGGTTCATCACCCATGCCACGGCCCTGCGTGACGCCTCCGGCCGCATCGTGAAATGGCTTGGACTAAGCACAGAAATCACCAATCAGCGTCCCCAGGCTGGCGCGGGGACGGTTCGAAGGCAACGGGACAATGGAAGCAAGGTGGTCGACGATGATTGACAAGGACGATGGATCCGAAATGGCCGCCAAATTGCGGTGGAAAGCCGAGGAGATCGCCCGGAGCAAAGGCTGGCCACCCACCAAGGACCCGGTGCCTCTTTCGCTGGAGGAAAGCCAGCGGACCATCCATGAGCTCCACGTGCACCAGATCGAGCTGAAGATGCAGAACGAGGAATTGCGCCGCGTGCAGGCTGAGCTCGACGCGGCGCGGGCGCATTATTTCGATCTGTACGAACTGGCGCCCGTGGCCTACTGCATCATCTCCGGCGAGGGGTTGATCCTGGAGGCCAACCTCACAGCGGTGACCCTATTGGGCACGGCCAGGTCCACGCTCATCAAACAACCGATCACGCGGTTCATCCTGGGCGAAGATCAGGATATCTATTACATGCACCGCAAACAGCTGCTCGAATCCAAAGCGCCCCATGCGTGTGAACTGCGCATGACCAAAAAGGATGGAACGCCCTTCTGGGTCAGCCTCTTGGCCACACCCCCGAGTTCCGTGCGGGACGCCGATGGGGCTTCCGCGAGTCGATTGGTGCTGAGCGACATCACCGAACGCAAACGGGTGGAGGACGAGAATGCCAGGCTTCTGGCGCAGCTGCAGCAGACCCGGTTACCTCGACTGACCAGATCCAAGGCCCCAGGCAAGGGAGGTTCTAACGAGACTTGAAATTGAAGGGATGAGCCATGGATCAGATGGGTGATGAATTCGGAAAAGCCGGTGAGTTGCGTCGTCGGGCCGAAACCTTGTTCCAAGCGAGGTTCGCTGACACCCTGGAGGATCCTGGGACCATGACACCTCATAGGGTACGGAATTTGATCCACCAGCTGCAGGTGCACCAGATCGAGCTGGAGATGCAGAACGAGGAACTTCGGCGGGCCCAGGTGGAATTGGGCGAAGCCAGGGCCCGCTACTTCGACCTGTACAACCTGGCCCCGCTCGGTTACTGCACCCTGGACTCAGAGGGACTCATCCTCGAGGCCAACCTCACCCTTGCGAACCTGCTGGGATCCGTTCGCGGCGAGGTGGTCCAGCAGCCCATCACCCGGTTCATCCTGGCCGAAGATCAGGACATCTACTACCTGCATCGCAAACAGGTTTTCCAGAGCAGTGCCCAAAAGGGATGCGAGCTGAGGATGGTGCGCCAGGGCGGAACTTTCTTCTGGGCCCATCTGGATTTCAGTGCCGATGCCGATGGCGAGTCCGAATCCCGCGTGGTGATCAGTGATATCTCCGAGCGGAAGCGGGCGGAAAAGGAAAAGGAAGAGATCGAACTCCAACTGCAGCGGTCACAGAATCTGGAAAGCCTCGGCCGGTTGGCGGGAGGCGTCGCCCACGACATGAACAACGTGCTGGCGGCCATCCTTGGTCTGGCTTCGGTCAATCTGGAACTCCAGCCCGAAGGGAGTAGTGCCCATGGCGCTTTCGACATCATTGCCAAAGCCGCCGTGCGCGGGGGTAACACGGTGAAGAGCCTTCTGGCCTTTGCCCATCAGAGCCCAGCCGAAGAGCGGGAAATCGATTTGAATGAGATTCTCCGGGAGGAGATCCGCCTCCTGGAACGAACCACTCTGTCCAAGATCCGCCTGGAGATGAAGCTGGCCCCCGACCTGTGGCTCATTCGTGGCAATGCAGGAGCCCTGACCAATGCCTGGATGAATCTATGCCTCAACGCCGTGGATGCCATGCCGGAGAATGGCACCCTCCGCTTAATGACCAGGAACATGGGCGACCATTGGGTCGAGGTCGTCGTCGAGGATACTGGAAGCGGAATGGCCAAGGAGGTCCTCGAGAAGGCCCTGGACCCCTTCTTCACCACCAAGGAGGTGGGAAAGGGCACGGGACTGGGGCTGTCCATGGTCTACAGCACCGTCGAAGCCCACCGGGGACACATGACCATCCATAGCGTGCTCGGTCATGGCACCCGCATCGAGATGCTCTTCCCGGTCAGCAAGTCCCAGACCCCCTTGTCGGAATTGCTGATCGGATCAGGATCGGAGCAGTCTCACGCCACGCTCGATGTGCTAGTGGTGGACGACGACGAGCTGGTCTACCGTTCCATCCAGGCGATCCTGGAGACCATGGGTCATAGGGTCACCCCGGCCATGAGTGGTGAAGAGGCCCTGGCCCGACTCGAAGGCGGCTTCAGGCCCGATGTGGTGATTCTGGATATCAACATGCCCGGACTGGGGGGTGCGGCAACCTTGCCGCGCCTGCGCGTGCTGTGCCCGGAAGTACCCGTGCTGATCGCCACGGGCCGCACCGACCAGACGGTCCTGGAACTCATCAAGGCTCATCCAGGCACCGCCCTGCTGCCCAAGCCGTTCAGCATGCGCGAACTCCAAAGATACCTCGAACCCTTGCTGATGAGATTAGGTGGGCCAGGGCTGGTCTGACCCAGAGGCAGTGCTTTCCCGAACCCGCTGGTCCAGGCGCGGTCATCGAATTGATGGACCGGCCCCATCATCCTGAGGGGAATCACCCTGAGGAACGATGGTGGGGCTGATCGCAAGTGGCTATCTGGGTTGAGGCTGAGATGCGGGCACGGCACCTGCTTGATCTTCGTATGGTCAAGGAGGCCTTCATGGAAAAGAGATTGGCGAGAATGGTTCTACCCGCAGTGTTCGCGGCGCTGAGCTGTGTGCCCGCGTTCGCCCAGATCCGAGTAGGTGTGGATCTCGGGGCGGTCCAGATTCGAATTGCCCCCAATGCTCCGCCCCCGCTTCGGCATGAAACCCGGCCTGCGCGGCCCAGCAGGAATCATGTGTGGATCGCGGGCTACTGGGACCGTCAGGGGGACCGGTGGGATTGGGCTCCGGGGCGCTGGGAAGAGCCCAGTCAGCGCGGTTCGACCTGGGTCAAGCCGGTGTACCGGAAAGAGGGCGGGGCCTACCGCTACGAGCCCGCCCATTGGTCCCACCAGAAGATGGAAGAAGGCGAGGACTACACCCGCTACCACAAGGAGCACGGCCAGGGGCATGACAAGCACGGTGGAAACGAGAAAGACCGTTAACGGCGGGAACCACGCAGGGATCACGGATTTCTGCGCAGGCTCGCGAACGGTGAGGGGCAGGGGAGATTACTCTCCCTTGCCCCAATCCATTGAAACGGGGAACGGTCAGATGTACCCCGGGCGATCCTGCGAGCCCATTCCGAGATCTCGGGCGGCCGCGGCGTCCACCACCACCTTGCAATCGGGATGCCGTTGAAGCACAGACCCGGGGGTCATGGGGGTGACCGGACCTTCCAGGACCCGGGCGAGGATGGCTGCCTTGGCAGCCCCGGTGACAAGCAGCAGACAGCGCCTGGCCTCCATGATGGTCCCGAGGCCCAGGGTGATGGCTTTGGCCGGAACCGCCGATGCATTTCCCCCGAACGGCCCCGCATTCTCATGGCGCGTGAGCTCCGTGAGCTGGACCTCGTGGGTGCGAGAGTCGAGGGGCGATCCCGGCTCGTTGAACCCGATGTGCCCGGTCACGCCCAGCCCCAGCAACTGGAGATCGATGCCGCCGGCTTCCTGGATTAGCGCTTCGTAGCGCTGGCATTCCTCCATCACATCCGAGGTCATTCCGTCGGGGACATGGGCATGCTCCGCCTGGAGGTTGATGTGCCGGAACAGGTGCTCTTCCATGTAGCGACGGTAGGATCCGGGATGACCGGAAGGGAGGCCGATGTACTCATCCAGATTGAAGGTCCGGCAGCGGGAGAAATCGAGCCCATCCTGTTGGTGGAGACGCACCAGGTGGGCATAGACCCGCTTCATGGTCCGGCCGGTGGCGAGTCCCAGCACGAGATCGGGCTTGGCGCGCAGGGCTTGGGCCATGATCCCGGCGGTCAGGGATTCGGCCTGGCCGTTCTGGGAGGTGCGCAGAACATCCATGGGGCCTCCCGAGGATTACCCGGACCAGCGACAGAGAACCCGATGGGTTCACAGGTCCGGAGGATTTGCCTGTCCCTTTGCCTGGGTCTTCGGGAGATCGGAATCGGTCCCTTCCCAGCCTCCTCCCAGGGCTTTGATCAGCATGACGCCGGCGGTCATCTGCTCCATGCGGAGGTTCAAGGCCACCCGCTGATTGCCGAGAAGGAGCGTCTGCGCAGCCACCACGTTGAGGTAGCTGTCCAGGCCAGAGGTGTAGCGTCCGAGGGCGAGGTCCAGATACTGCTGGGACGAGGCGACGGCGGCATCCTGCTGGCGCAACTCCTCAGAAAGGATGCGAAGGGCCGCGAGGTTATCCTCCACTTCCTGGAAGGCTGTAAGCACGGTTTGGCGGTAGTTCGCGACCGTCACCTGGTATTTCGCCCGGGCCTGCTGAGTGACGGCCTTCCGATAGCCGCCATCGAACAGCGTCTGCGCCAGGCCGGCACCCACGGACCAGATGAAACTGGGGCCTGAGATGAGATTTCCCAGATCCGTACTCTGGTATCCGGCCGAGCCGTTCAAGGTGATCGCCGGGAAGTAGGCTGCGCGGGCCACACCGATCTGCGCGTTGGCCTCCGCGACCCGCCGTTCAGCGGCTGCAACGTCGGGACGGCGTTCGAGCAGTTGAGAGGGAACTCCGGCCGGGATGGGAACGGGGTTTGCCGAGAGCGCTTGGCTCGCCAGGGAAAAGGATGAAGCCGGTTGTCCGAGGAGGGTGGCGATGGCGTGTTCAAGCTGCGCACGCTGGATGCCAAGATCCGTGGCCTGGGCGAGGGTGGTGTTGAGCAGCGTCGCGGATTGCGTGACGTCCTGACCCGAGGCCAGGCCCGTATCGAACTGGACCTGGGTCAGCCTGAGGGAATCCTTGTAGCCGACCACGGTCTCATCCAGGAGTTTCTTCTGCGCGTCGATGGCCCGAAGCTGGAAGTAATCCACGGCCAATTCCGCCTGGACCGTCAGCCTCACATTCCCGAGGTCGGCGAGGGTGGCCTGCGCTTCCAGCGAATTGGCATTGACGGTGTTCCGGACCCGCCCCCAGACATCCGCTTCCCAGGATGCATCAAGGGGTAGTGAGTATTCCGTGACCGTGACCGGAGTCTGTAGAGCACCTGGGGAGGTCGGGGGCAGCAATTCCCTGCCCCTGGTGACCGTGGGATTCACACCCAGCATGGGGAAATAGCCCGAGCGGGCCTGCTTTACCAAGGCCCGCGCGGCGAGGAAATTGCCGAGGGCCGCGGCGATGCTTTGATTCGCAGTGGCCACCTGGTTTTCCAGGGCATCCAGGCCAGGGTCATGGAACATGTCCCACCACTGGACTCGGATCATTCCGTCCCTGGGTTCCGCTGTCTTCCAACCTTCGCCATCTCTGGACAACTCCGGACCCTTCTCCTTGAAGGCAGTGGGGGTTCGGGTGTCCGGCGTCACATACTTCGGCGCGAAATTGCATCCAGCCAGCAGGAACAGGGCAGGCAGAGTGTAGGCGGCCTTCGGAGGTCTAGAGGGGGAGGATGTCCTCGCCTTGCACCCTTGGACCCTACTCGGCGACTGCATGACTACCCCCTGAAGATGTCGAAGGGCTCGATTTTGAGGACCTTCCGGATGCCGACATAGCTTGAGATCGCCGCGATCACGATGACCATGCCCAGAGCCAGGCCTAGGTTCCAGAAGGTGATCAGCGCGGCGTAGTTGGGCATACGGGACCGGGCGATGGAAATCATCAGCGTGACGAGTCCGATGCCCAGGCCGTAGCCCGTCAAGGCCGTGAGGGTCGCCATGAACAGGATCATGTAGATCAGTTCCCGCCCCTTGGCGCCGATGGCCTTCAAGGCGCCGAATTTCTCCAGGTTCTCGAGGATGAACGTGTAGAAGGTCTGGCCTGAGATTGACAGCCCTACTAGGAAACTGATCACGGTCATCATGAGGATGTTGGTGCCGATACCGGTCTTGTAGGTGTAGTAGTCGGTGATCCGGGCATTGAATTCGTTCTTGGTGAAAGCGACATAGCCCAGCTTGGCGACCTGCTCCTTGATGCCCGCCACTGCTGCATCGCTCTTGGGTTGCACCAGGATGTAGGAGATGGTGAAGCGCGTGGTGGGGAGGTACTCGATGGCACGCCGATAGGTCGTATAGAGGGTGGGCACTCCGTTTAGTCCATTTGAGGCGACCTTGGCGATTCCCACGATCCGCCCACGATGGTCATTGAGAGTGAAGGTGGTACCGATTTTCGGGTCGTCCAGCTTGGAGAACTCCGCGTCATTGACCACGATGAACGAATTGTCCGCATAGATGTCCTGGATGTTTCCCTGTTCCAGTTCAGGGCGCCCGAACAGACTGGCATCATCCAGTCCGACGACATTCACCGCCTGATAGAAGCCCCGGTCGAGCTTGACCAAGGCGCCGCCGATGAAAAGGGGGACTGCGTAGCTCACGCCGTCCATGCTCCTCGCCGCGTCCAGCAGGTAGTCCGGCAGAGGGATCGCGCTGGTGGCTGTGTTGACGGCGGGATCCATGATCCACATCGCTGCCCCGACGTTGGTCACGGTGGCAAAGGCGCGGTTCAGGATGCCGGCGAACATGGCCGTCATCTGCATCATCAGGAATACGGCAAAGGTGATGCCGATCAGCAAGGCGGAGAATTTGGGCTTGTCATTCACCAGCAGCTTGAACCCGATTCGGAGAATGCCACCGTACTTCATGCTTCCTCTCTTTCCCCAGCAACCGCGGGTACTACTTCTGACCGATGTAGACATCCACGAGTTGGCCCGGATAGACCGGCGCGTCCTTCTTCTCGAACCGGAAGATCACGGGCAGCACCCGCAGGTCCACCTGTTCCTGCCGCTGGTTGGACAGCTCGATCTTGGGCGAGACGTAGGGTTGAACTCGCACGAACTCGAGAGGGATCTTGATATCTGTCCCCTGGACCGACATCTGGGCGACGATATGCCAGGCGGATGGCAAGCGCGGGATCAGGATCTCGTCGACGTAGCAGCGGACAGCCAGGTGGTCCTGGGGTGTTCCCAACACCAACATGGGATCCTGCGCCTGCGTGTAGGTATTGTAGGTGCCCAGCGACGACACATAGCTTCCTACTGCCGCGTTGATGGCCAGGACGACACCGTCCACGGGCGCCCTGAAGGAATACTTCTGGAGCAATGCGTCGGAAGACTTGAACGCTTCCTGGAGCGACCGGTACTGCTTCTCCTGGTTGGCGATGTCGTAGCTCCAGGCCCCTGCCTTGGTCAGGTCGAACTGCTTTTGTGCCAATTCCAGTGCAGCCTGTGCCTGGTGAAAGGCCCCCTCCGCGGTGTCCACCACATCCTTGCTGACGGATCTTGGGTCCAGGGCATAGGCGGCACGGCGTTTGTCCGCCTGCTCGCGGGCCACCTTCAGGTTGGCGTCCGCCAGTTCCACCTGGGCCCTGGCAATATCCAGGGTCTGCTTTCTCGGCTGCGCCTTGAGCTCCTTCAGGAGTTCGAAGGCAGCTTCGGATTGCAGCCTCAACTGCTCGGTAGCGGCCCTCGGGACAGAATCATCGAGGATCAGCATGGGAGTGCCCGCGGTGACTTTCTGGTCCTCATGCACCAGGATCTGGGTGACCTGGCCAGAGACTTCGGGGTAGATGTTGAGGTTTTCGCCGCTTGGCTGGTCGCTTTCGATGATTCCATTGGCGAAGATTGCGGAATTGTACGGGCTGCTCACCGGCTTGAACACCGGAGGCTGGGCCTTGCGTTCAATTCCGAAGACATAGGCAGCGACCAGGCCCGCTAGAACTCCCAGAATCGCCAGGCCAAAAAGGATCTTATTTCTCATCAGGCACCCGTGTCTGTCGCAGTAATCCGGCCATCTTCCATGTGGACGATCCGGTCTGCGTACTCGTTGATGCGCGCGTCATGGGTGACCACGAGGATGCTGCGGCTGGGATTGAGAATCTTCTCCTTGACGAAGGCGATGATCATCCTCCCGGTGTCCCCATCCAGGGAGGCGGTCGGTTCGTCGAGGATCAGGATGTCGGGGCTGCCGATGATCGCGCGGGCGATGGCGACCCGCTGCTGCTCGCCTCCGGACAGCTTCACGGGCAGGATGTCGCAGCGATCCTTCAGGCCGACAACCTCGAGGCACTTTTTGGCCTCGGCAATGGACTCCGCCCAGTCGCGCTGTTTCAGGATGAGGGGGATGGCGACATTCTCGGCCGTGGTCAGGCGAGGGAACAGGTGAAAATCCTGGAATACGAAGCCAATGGTATTCAGTCGGAAGTCAGCCAACTGATCCTTACCCAGGGCCCAGATGTCATCCCCCTTAACGGTCACCTTGCCCGAATCAGGACGCAGGATGCCGGAAATCATGCTGAGAAACGTGGTCTTGCCGCTGCCGGAGGGACCTACGATGAACAGCATTTCGCCAAAGTGAGCCACCAGCGCAACCGCGTTGACAGCGGTTACCTTGGTCTCGCCTTCACCAAACACTTTCGTCAGATCGGTGGCAACGATCGCTTCCTTCTCAGTAGGCTTATCACTTTCGGAGCTCATGGGCCTCATCGAAAAAAATCGAACCCAACAACAACCCAATCACCTCTACGCGCTTGAGACAGCAAGGAGTCGGGTGGATCAAATCACAAGGTCCTGGGTCCTACTGCAACAATCAAACCGTTCTGAAGCGCGTTTATTCATAATGGTTGCGATGAATATCGCGATCTCTACCCGAGCACGCTCGATCGGAATGATCGACCCATGTATTCATTTCGAAGCCGAGTCAGTGCTCTTATCAGGGTGTGGTGCTGTCAATTCAGCGATCTGTCGGCGCCAGGTCTCGCCTGTCTGCGGTTTCACGAACAGGGTTCTGACATTGGGATGCGCACGCTTGATGGCGGCTTCGATCCGGGCCACGCAACGTTCGATCTGACCGGTATTCAAGCCATCCTGGAACTCGGCGCTGAGGGATGCGATCACCTGGTTCGGGCCCATCTGGACGGTCAGCACACCATTGACACCGCATACGTCTGGATCCTCACGGGCGATGCGCAGGATGGATTCGCGTACCCTGGGATGGGCCGCTTCGCCGATGAGCAGCCCCTTGGTCTCCCGCGCCAACAGGATCGAGGACACCGCCAGAAGAAGGCCGATGGCGATCGAGGCGATACCGTCGATCCGTGGCGCGCTCAACGCCTGCGCCAGCGCAATGCCGGTTCCCGCGATCACCAACCCAAGCATCGCGGCGCTGTCCTCGAACAGCACGATGAACGTGCTGGGATCTTTGCTTTCCAGGAAGGCAGCGAAGTATCCCTGGTCCCCCTTGGTTTCGCGGAAGGTCTTGAAGGCCACCCACCAGGAGGCCGATTCGCACAGGAATGATCCCGCCAGCACGACATAGTTCATGAGCACCCGCTTCATGGGCGCTGGGTTCAGCAGATGCGTGATGCCTTCGTAGAGTGCCATACCGGCGCCGAGGCCAAGCACCAGCAGGGCGACGATGAAACTCCAGAAGTACAACTCGCGGCCATAGCCGAAGGGGTGACTTGAATCAGGGGGTTTGTTCGCACGATGCGTGCCGTACAGCAGCAGCAATTCGTTGGTGGAATCGACCAGGGAGTGCACGCCCTCGCTCAACATCGCCGAGCTGCCTGTGATTCCTGCTGCCGTGAACTTGATGCACGCGATCACCAGATCCCCGCCCAGTGCAGCGTAGAGAACCTTTCTGGGAAGAGCCTTTGCTGGCATGTCGACCTCGGGCGTGCATCAAAACTCCAACCAAGGTGGCAACGGACGCCCCTTCACTGTGGGGTCTTCTCGGAAACAGGCTCCTCCGGTCGAACTTCAGCCTTCTGCCATCCGGATCCGGGGTTGTACTCCTTCATCGCTTTGGCGATGACGACCGTTCTCTTGCCCAGGTCCTTTTGGAACACTTCACCCTGTCGGTCCATGATGAAGGTCATGACTCCGGAGGACCGGTACTCCGCCGGATAGGCCAAAATGGCGAAACCTTTCGTCATCCGGCCGTTCGCTAGATAGCTGATTGCGCCGCCCTGGGCATGCTTCCCCTGGCGCGTAAGGATGCGGAAATAGTACCCGCAGTAGGGCGTCAACACGCCGCCCTGGTGTCCGGTGTAGCCCTTGGCCAACTCCTCCGCCACCAGGGCCCCCAGGGGGCTCTGGGCCTCGCCGGGAACAGATTTCCAATACAGACCGTTACGCTTTCCTTCAGCACTGAAGATGGCCTGCGCGAATTCGCCGTGCCGCAGGGAGAAGTATGCCTGTTGCGCCGTCACGAGGTCCTGGCAGACGCCGAAGGCCGAGGTCTCGTTCTGCCCAATCCGCCGGTACAGGATCTCCTTCTCACCCGCCTGGGTGTCGAAGAACCATGCTCCCCCCTTCTCGATGAGCGGAATGGGCGTAGGCCAGTTCTTCGCGCCGATGTAGAGGGTGGTGGTTCCATCCGGTTCTTTCACCAGACGGTGCATCTCATTGTACTTCTCAACGAAATTGACCCTGTCAATGGCGTCCTCGGTTTCGTCTCCGGACGACACGATGTGTTTCCCGTCGGGTCCGAAGATCTCAAGGAGAGCTTTCCCGTCGTTCTTCTGCGCTGCCGTGACCAGGGCCAAGCCGGCCTCTTCCGGTGAGCCGTAGGTCTTCTGGCCCGGCTGCTGGGCCATGGAGCGAGTGGACAGGAGACCGGTCAAGATCATAGGGACTGCCACCCATCTGAGATGGATAGTCCATGCAGTGGGATCGGGAGATCGTTTCAGTTGAGGCATGTGACTTCTCTCCGTGTGCAAATACAAGCTGCTGGGAAGGCTGGTAAAGGGAGATCAGCGGTGGTGTCCACCGCCACCTCGGGCCCCTCCGCCACCTAGGCTGCCGCTTCCTCGGGACGAGAAACTCCTGGTTTGTCCACCATGCTGGTAGCCGCTGAAGGCGCCGGAGCGGGTGCCGCTCCGGTCACCGGGTCCGGCACCCCCCCGGGGGATATGGTCGGTTCCGCTGAAGGTCCTGCCGGTTTCGCCGGGACGGTTCTCGACTGCACCTCGTCCACCGTAAGTTCCTGCAGAAGGCCTATTCCCTGGGTTGCTGCCCGGGCGGACCCAGGCCCGGTTGCCGCCCACTCCGCCGCGCCCGGCACCGAACCCTCGATAATAATTGTTCCGGTTATAGAAGGTGTTGCTCTGGGAGCGATACCTATGGTGGTTGTACATGGCGGCTCGGTTGTGCCAGTCGAGCCCCCAATGGGGCCAGCCCCATTCAAACCCACCGTAGAAGCCGATCCCGAAGCCGATTCCAAAACTGAGGTACGGTCCGCCGAACCAGACCCCGGGGTACTGGTACCACCCTGGCCAGACCGCCAAGGGGAGCCCATAGATGGACCAGGGATCATACTCAGGGATATAAACCATCTCCGGGTTCGCGGGCTCGATGGTGATGGTGGAATCTTGTGCTGTGATGGTCTGCTGGGGCGTGGTCTTGAGGTTTCCGGCCCCTTGCGCCCGTCGCCGCATCAGCTGCACCGCATCCATCACATCCTGCTGCTGGTTGTAGTAGGCGTCGCCCAGTGATGAGGTCCAGGAAAGATTCTTGTCCATGTTCCCAAGGACGGATGGGAAGGCCACGAGTGCCTTGACGCTCGGGTCCCAGGGTTGCTGATCCACGGCCTTGCCCAGAGCGTCGCCTTTCAACTCCGGATGCGCTTGCACCCAGCGGTCGGCCTGGACGACCTGCTCGGGATAAGTGGACGCCGCCAGGATTTGTGCCACCAGCGAATCCGGATACAGGGCGATGGGTGCCACCAGCCGCTGCAACTGCTCGGAAGTCTGCTGAGAATGCGAAGGCTCCGGCGCGGCCAGCGTCAGGCCCTGGGGATTCTGGGTGGCCGATAGGCTCTGGAGTCCACTCCCATAGCTCAGGAACAACAGAACCCATGACAAACAGGACACCAGGTTCTGCCTGCCCGATCGGTTTCTTGAAACCCTTGCACATGGCGCGAGTGGTGGAGGCCGGGTCATGGTCGGTCCTTTGAAGAGGAGCTTTCCGGCTTGGCTGAACAGACCTTCCAACCGGTAGAAGCAAGGAGATAAGCACCCTCCGCGCCACACCGTAACCGCCATGAATAACAGCGATAAGTAATTGATCGATCAATCCCGCCCATGCATTTCATTCAAAATGAAGAGGGCATTGCACCATTGTGATTGACTGGGGCAATCAGGCCCGTTTTCGACGCATTTAAGTGATTGATTAAAAATGATTTAACAATTGGATCAAAACCTGCAACACCGCTTGCAAGTCGCTTTGGATCCCGGTGTTCAAGGGACTCCGAACCGTCGATTCCATCGATTTTTCAAACAGCATCTATTCCTCCGGAACCTGCCTGCGTGTTCTGAAAATGCAGACGATTTTCGACCAGATGCATAGCCATCAAACAACCCCAACCGGGAGTCAATATGAAACGACGTCTTCTTTTCCTGACCATCAGCGCGGCCGTGCTCGGCCTGTCCGTCGGTTGCCTCTATCCCGATCACGGCGAAAGGCGCGGAGAGCGACCCGATCAGAGGCATGACCAAGGTCACGATGAAAACCGTGGCAGGGATAACGACAGGGAACACGACAAGGGTCACGACGAGGGCCATGGGCAGCTATCGCAGCCTGCGCTCACGCAGTGATGGATTGGATGGCTTGTTGATCAGAGGGCAGTGACCCACTCATCAAGCCCATGGCCCAAAGGGGAGGATTGGTTCGTCCAGAACACCCCGAAATCCGTGAGTGTCTATGCATTGTTCCTGAAGGGAAACCACCATGAGCACGATCACCACCCAAGATGGAACAGAGATCTATTACAAGGATTGGGGATCGGGACCGGCTGTGGTCTTCAGCCATGGCTGGCCGCTGAGCGCGGACGCGTGGGAGGACCAGATGGTGTTTCTGGGCTCCCGCGGATTCCGGTGCATCGCCCATGACCGCCGCGGCCATGGCCGATCAGGCCAGCCCTGGAATGGCAACGACATGGATACCTTCGCGGATGACCTAGCAGCGCTCGTGGAAAAGCTTGACCTGAATGACGTGATCCATGTCGGCCATTCCATGGGCGGCGGCGAAGTGGCGCGGTACATCGGCCGCCACGGTACTCAACGCGTAGCCAAGGCCGTGCTGATCGCCGCAGTGCCGCCCCGGATGCTGAAGTCGGCCGCCAATCCCGTGGGTCTGGAGATCGATGCCTTCGACAAGATCCGCGCGGGTGTGCTTGCCGACCGTTCGCAATTCTTCAAGGATCTCACCACGCCGTTCTATGGCGCCAACCGGCCCGGTACCAAGATCTCCCAGGGCCTGCGGGACTCGTTCTGGCACCAGGGGATGTTGGCCAGTCTCAAGGGTGTTTTCGATTGCATCAAGGCGTTCTCGGAAACGGATTTTACGGAGGATCTCAAGAAGTTCGATATCCCGACGCTCATCCTGCACGGTGATGACGATCAGATCGTGCCGATCGGCGCCTCGGCCTTGCTCGCGGCCAAGCTCGTGAGGGGCTCCACGTTGAAGGTCTATCCCGATGCGCCCCATGGACTCTGCTCGACCCACAAGGATCGGATCAATGCCGATCTGCTCGCCTTCCTCCAGGTTTGACGGCCATCAGGCCTTACCGACCTCTTAGGTCAATCGACGACTCGGAGTTTACTGAACAGCCCCACCCCATGAGGAGTCACGACATGACCAAAGTTCTCGTTCTCTACTACAGCATGTATGGCCACATCGAGACCATGGCGGAGGCAGTGGCTGAAGGCGTTCGCAGCGTCAAAGGCACCGAGGTCGCCATCCGGCGAGTGCCCGAATTGATGTCTGAAGATTCGGCTCGAAAGGCCGGCGCAAAACTCGACCAGGCGGCCCCGATCGCCACGGTGGATGAGCTGCCAAAGTACGACGCCATCATCTTCGGCACCCCCACACGGTTCGGCAACATGTGCGCGCAGATGCGCAATTTCCTCGATCAGACCGGCCGCCTGTGGCAGAAGGGTTCCCTGGTCGGCAAGGTGGGCAGTGTGTTCACGTCCACGGCCACGCAGCATGGCGGGCAGGAAACCACCATCACTTCGTTCCACACCACCTTGCTGCACCACGGCATGATCATCGTGGGGGTTCCCTACACCTGCCCTCAGATCGGCATCATGACTGAGATCACCGGCGGATCACCCTATGGCGCAAGCTGTCTGGCTGGCAGTGATGGCAGTCGGAAACCCTCGGAGAACGAATTGAAGATCGCCCGCTTCCAGGGGGCCCATGTCGCAGAGGTGGCGAAGAAGCAATCGGCCCAGTAACCTCCAGGGACATGGCATCCCGCCAATCCAATGGGTTAGATCTTGGAGGCTTCGATGGCCACGCGCCGTGAGCACGACACCATGGGTGAGATTGAAGTCCCAGACGATGTCTACTGGGGTGCCCAAACCCAGCGCTCCATCGAACATTTTCGCATCGGTGGGGAGCAACTGCCCCTGCCCATGATCCATGCCCTGGCTTTGGTCAAGAAGGTCTCGGCCCTTGTGAATGCTGAACTGGGTGTCCTGGATCCCGCCGTCGCGGACCTCGTTGTCCAAGCGGCCGATGAGGTGATTGCCGGCAGGCTGGACGACCAATTTCCGTTGGTCGTTTGGCAGACGGGTTCAGGCACTCAATCCAACATGAACCTCAACGAGGTCATTGCCAACCGTGCGAACGAATTGGCCGGGCAACCGCGGGGCGGCATGAGGCCGGTTCACCCCAACAACCACGTGAACCGATCTCAAAGCAGCAACGATGCCTTCCCCACGGCCATCCACCTTTCAACTGCCATCCAGATTCAGCACCTGCTTCTGCCTACCCTGCGGGGCCTGCGCGACACGCTGGCAGGGAAAGCCGAGGATTTTCACGACATCATCAAAGTGGGCCGGACCCATTTGCAAGATGCCATCCCCCTCACGCTTGGACAGGAATTCAGCGGCTATACCAGCCAGATGGATCACGGCACCAAGCGCCTGGAGCAGGCCCTGGAGGGGATCTATGAATTGCCCCTGGGGGGTACTGCCGTTGGCACGGGTCTCAATGCACCGCCGGGTTTCGCTGAGAAGGCCGCGCATCGGCTCGCTGCCCTGACTGGCCTGCCCTTCGTCACTTCGCCCAATAAATTCGAAGCCCTTGCGGCCCGGGATGCCTGCGTCTTCCTCCATGCGGCCCTTCGTGGTCTGGCCGTCAGCCTCAACAAGATCGCGAATGACGTTCGCTGGATGGCGTCGGGCCCCCGTTGTGGCCTTGGCGAGATCCGCATTCCGGAGAACGAGCCGGGCAGTTCCATCATGCCGGGCAAGGTGAATCCGACGCAGTGCGAGGCCGTGACCATGGTGGCTGCCCAGGTCATGGGCAACGATGTGACGGTGGCCATGGCTGGGGCCGGTGGTGCCTTCGAGCTGAATGTCTTCATGCCCGTCATTGCCCTCAACCTGCTTCAAAGCATTCGCCTTCTCGGGGACGCTTGTCTCAGCTTCGATACGCATTGCGTACGCGGCATTGAACCCGAGCGGAAACGGCTGCAGGAGTTCCTGGACCACAGCCTCATGCTCGTGACGGCCCTCACGCCCAAGCTGGGCTACGAGACCGCAGGTGCCATAGCCAAAAAGGCCCTGCGTGAGGGCAAGACTCTCAAGGCGGCAGCCTTGGAGCTGGGGTGCATCAGTGCCGAGGAATTCGACGCCGTCGTGCGCCCGGAATCAATGGTTGGACGGACGGTTGGTGGAGATTGAGCGGTTCATTGGGTCGACCCATAGCTCTGCAGGTCTCGCTCGCTCAATTCGAGTGAGGCGGTTCAACGGCTGCGTCCCCTTGGGTGTCTCCGGGGGGTTGCAGGTACTTGTCCGGGCCAATGTCTTCATCCAGCGCCGCGAGCACCAGGTCCGGATTCATCGACTGTTGCAGCGCCGCCGCCTCAGGATCGGAACGGTCCTTCACGTTGGGCAGGTCGCGTCGAAGCTCTTCCAGCAGGTCGATGAGCTTGGCGGCCTTCTGCTCGGTCAACAAGGTCACTTTTAGGTCGAGGTGCGCGCGCTGCTTCGCAAGCTTGGAGAACCGGTTCTGCTTGGCCAGTACCACGGTCGCCGTCAACAAGGCCCCCAGTCCGATCAGACCCTGTAGCCAAAAGAACGGGGGTGGGTCGAAGGCGGTTCGGCCCACCCGGCGCAGCAGGAGGTTGGCACCCACCCATAGCAGGACACCGAGCAGGATGAAACCAAGATAGGCCGGTTTCCCGATCACCAGGCTGATGCGTTCGAGGATGCGTTGTGATCGACTGATCTTGTGATCTTCCTGAGAGTAGAAATTGAGAACAGCCCCGAGGTTCTGGCTGATCTGGTCCTGTTCGGATTCCAAAGACGCGGTCCCAGAGTCCTGCGGTGACGTGGGAGGAACCGTTGATTTACTCATGGCGCAATGCCTCGATGGGATTCAGCCTGGAAGCCTTGCGGGCCGGCAGGTAGCCGAAAATCACTCCGACAGAAGCGGAAAACAGGAAGGAGATGACGACCATGTCTGGCACGAAGCTGAAGGGAAGATGCATAAGGCGCGCCGCGAAGTAGCTGATCAGTAGGCCCAGGAGGATGCCGATGATCCCGCCGATGCCTGACAGGGACATGGCCTCCACCAGGAACTGGAAGAGCACTTCCCGGCCTCGGGCGCCGATGGAGAGCCGGATGCCGATCTCCCGGGTCCGCTCGGTCACGGAGACCAGCATGATGTTCATGATCCCGATGCCGCCCACCAGCAGGCTCACCGCGGCGATGGCACCGAGCAGCGCGATGAGGGCATTCGTGACGGTGCCGAGCGTGGCCGTGATCTCCTGCATGCTCTGCACGTTGAAGTCCGGCGTGGCACCGGGGGTGATTCGCCGCCGCTCACGCAACAGGGCGGTGACCTGGTCCTTCACCTTGGGGATCTGCTTCCCGTCGTGTGCGCTGAGGAAGATCACACCCACGTCCGTGCTGCCCGTGATTCGCCGCTGGAACGTGGCCAGAGGCACCAGGACGAAGTCGTCCTGGTCCATGCCGAAGCTGGACTGCCCCTTGGGGCGGGTCACCCCGACGACTGTGCAATCCAGTTTTGCGATCCGGATGGAACTGCCGATTGGATTCTGGGAGCCGAACAGTTTGGTTCGAACCGTGGCTCCGAGCACGCAGACTGCCGCGCCGCTCTGAAGCTGGGAATCCGAAAACCCTTCTCCCAGCTCGAAGCCGAAGGCACGGATCTGAAAATACGCATTGGTGGAACCAGTCACGGTGCTGCTCCAGTTCAGGTTCCCGTTCACCAGCAGGACGCCCAGGCTCCCGGCGGGGGCGACATCGGCGACATTCGCCAATTCCCGCACCACGACCCGGGCATCCTCCAGCTTGAAGGGCTGGGCCGCGCTCGCGGTGGGTCCCTTGCGCTCGCTGCCCGGGGTGGCAATGAGCAGGTTGGTGCCCATGCCCGAGATATCCGCGGTGATCTTGGCGGCCGCGCCCCGGCCCAGGGCCACCATGATGATCACGGAGGCCACCCCGATCACGATGCCCAGCATGGTCAGGGACGACCGCATGGGGTTGCGCCGGATCTCCCGGAAGGCCATCAGGATCGTCGTCCAGATCATGCGGTCGCCTCTTCAGCGACCCGGTCGCGCTCGATGAGGCCGTCCTTGAAGTGGATGATCCGGCTTGCGAACTCGGCCATGTCCGGCTCGTGGGTGACCATGACGATCGTGATCTTGCGATCCTGGTTGAGATTCCGCAGAAGGTTCATGATCTCCACCTTGCGGGCGGAATCCAGGTTCCCGGTCGGCTCATCGGCCAGGAGCATCCGCGGACTGGTGACGATGGCGCGGGCGATGGCGACGCGCTGTTGCTGCCCGCCGGACAGTTCGCTCGGGACGTGGAGCATCCGATCGCCCAGGCCCACGTCCTGGAGGGCCTGGGTGGCACTCCGTCGGCGCTCCGCGGCTGGGATCCCCCGATAGACCAGGGGAAGTTCCACGTTCTCCAGGGCGCTGGTGCGTGCCAGGAGGTTGTAGCCCTGGAACACGAAGCCCAGGTAATGCCTGCGCAGGAGGGCAAGCTGATCGATGGTCAGCGAGCCCACATCCAGGCCGCAGAACAGGTAGTGGCCGGAGGTCGCCCTATCGAGGCAGCCGAGCATATTCAGGCAGGTGGACTTGC
>Ga0182021_10000255_pt1 | contig 54085 bp, 44 predicted proteins | sample 612E3MmetaG_FD_120493 | JGI IMG/M metagenome (GOLD analysis project Ga0182021, IMG submission 120493) | Permafrost microbial communities from Stordalen Mire, Sweden - 612E3M metaG (Illumina Assembly) | ecosystem: Environmental > Terrestrial > Soil > Wetlands > Permafrost | place: Sweden...
ACCCACACGGTTTAATGTGTAAGTGTCTGATAATCTTTGTAGCGAGACGGGGGAATGATCCCCGGACCTCATGATTATGAATCATGCAGGCATAAAGCTGTATTATATCTGTCTGTCTGTCTGTTATATGGTTTACAAATGTTCTATGTATCGCATTTGTATATTTTAACCTTAAAATCACATGTCAATAACTTTGTTTTGAAAGCATGAATTTATAGGTTATGTTTGTAGCTCCATTTCGTCTTTCATTCATTATTGGTTGAGTTTGAGTTTGTCTTGTTACCAGAAAAGCCCCTGATTGACTACCAGGGGCTTTTCATTTATACTAGGTCCGTATTGGCCTACTGGAAGAAGTCAGTCACCCTCCTTGCCGGTATCTTATATTGAAGAAGCGTACCTCTGATCTTTGACAGCTGGTTATTCCATTCAGCCTCTTCTATCGGGTAGTCGTTAGTGTTCCGGTTGATCTTATACCATTCCTTCACTGAATAGATAACAAGGGCTTCCTGAATAGCTGCTCCTACACCCAGGAACAGGTTAAGGTCCCAGCTCGGATCTAAGGTAAGGTAATAGATCACCAAATTACCAGTCACCGGGCAAACAACATACTCCATGCCTTCAACATCAGCAGTAAAAGCTGATGCAAGGGTTATGGCAGTGGCTGTATTACTCAGGATTACTCTCTCCTGGTTCAATCCAATCCCCGGTGTGGTAATTACCACCTTCATGTCCTTTAGCCCATCAACGGTAAAGGCTTTGGTTGAATCTGTCAGGACAGCTCCCGCAACAGTAGTAGCTATACCGGAGTGTAGAGGATTGCCAAACTTAACATTATGCCTGGTCGCATTGGTGATGTCCTTAGTCCAGGATGAAAGTTTCCGGGATACCTCGGTGGTTCCGTTTTTGATGATCTCATCAAACCAGTCCCTTTCGTCCTCTGTGAGGGCAAGTTTCTCAAGTATAGACTGGTTTTGTCCGTCAACGGCAAACCTGCCTCTTAAAGCTGTTCTCTTTTTTGCTGCTGCAAAAACCTGGTCAAGATCAGTGAGAACCATGACCCTTAAAACGTCAGTAGCATCGGTTTTAGCTGCGCTAAAATCTGCAATAGACTGATACGTGTTCTTAGTTGCATTATAAACGTAATTCATAGCTTGTAAAAAATTTATTTATTTAAGATATTGATGTACTGCTTCTGCTGTGGCTGCACCGACAAGTACGTGTAACCACCATTTTTCATACCATTTTTTTCTATCCTCCACTATCAGGATATCCATCTGTTTAACTTTAAGGTAAGGGTTGTTCGTAGTAAATACACCCTTTGGGGTGGTCTTAAAGAATCCGGATTTCACATAGCCTATTGAGATGGTCCCTGAAAACGGGACAGACAGGTTAAAATAGCCCTTCTTGTTAGCATGAATCCCAAAGGCTAGTTTGACATACTCACTTTCGTAAGGCCATTCCCAGGGTATTCTTAATGCCTGGTAATTACCTTCTATTGTATCCTTGACTGTCACAATTTGAATCTCAGGAGGTATTTTCAGGGAATCTCTTAATATATCGATTGTGCCTGCCAGCTCTGCATTGGCAACCAGCTCGGCAAAATGTAATTTCCTTAAACGCTCCCTTTCGATTATCCCGGCAGCAATGGCGTCTTTTTGCGTAAGGATTATAGCATCTTTCTCCGACACATAGGTCCTTAGGCCTGCAATCTTTACGGAGTATGTTTCTATGCTATCCCTGGCAGCGATAAGATTAGCCTGTTGCTCTGATCTTTCTTTTCTGGTACTATTCCTTCCTGCGATAAAGGCTGCTGTAAATACCCCTGTAACTGCTAATGCGATATAAACGTATTTTATCATTTCGTTTCGTAGCTTTTTTGAAGTGCTTTAAATCCAAATGCCGGTGCGACGAATACGCCAATAGCTCCAATGGCAAAGGCTATCCCTTCCCATTTTATTTCAGTTTCCTTGACTGCCATTATTACGATAGCAATCATGATAGCCAGGACCAGACCGGCAGCCATGCCGATTATCCAGTAGAGGCTTACTCTCATTGATGATCTTTTCCCTTCAGGGTTTTTTAGGCTCATAGTTGTTTTTCTCCAAAATATTATTTAACAAAAATTTATGTACGTCAAAATTCGGGCATGTCTTATTCGCGAAGTCATTATGACCAGCTATCAGGAGTGTAGGGCATTTCTCTATTTCTTCCTTGATAGTCCGTATTAGAGTAATCTTTTGCGCCTCGGTGTAAAGAGTGCTAAACTGCTCTATCTTGCTATTACTGCCTCCACCTTCCAGGCAAATATGCCGGGAGATCGAATTTACTCCGGTAGCTCCCCAGGTTATTTCATCATTTTCTATATCATTATCACCATCAAAGGGAGTAAGTATTTCTTTCATCCCGTTCCGGTGAATCAAAATAGAGTATCCTAACCTGGCCCATCCCCTTCCTTTTAGATGAAGAATAGGTTTACTATTAATAATATCCTCCGGCAGATCAGCCCTGGATTTATAATTCTTCTCTAGGTATCTCACCCCTCCGTCAGATTGATCGCATGGTCCTTTATGCCATTCTTCCAACATTCCTTTTGTGACGGTCATGGTTGCCGGGGTTGCCGAACAATGAATGACCAGGTATTTAAGTTTTCCCATATTTAAAGTATTACTGTAATTTCGTTTGCACCCATTATTATATTCTGACCTGCAGATGCTCCCCAGGGACTTACTACCCCTCTTATCCTTGCTTTGGCTCTAATAAATCCCAATTGAGCCGAAGCCACCCCTTCAGATCTCCCTGCGATATATCTAAACATCCCGTTTAACGGTGATGCAGTAACATGAGCCAGACAATTTATCTGGCCTGATAGTGTTGTTTTACCCCGGATATCTGCATATACAATAGCAGAACCAGATAATTGCCCTACTACCGGGATTTTGCCTTTTAAGCTCCCCGAAACGGAAACCACACCATTCGCCTGGCTTACTAATGTTCCTTTGCCCTTAATATTGCCCGATATCGTAACTACACCGTCTGCCTGGCTTACTAAATTTCCTTTGCCCTGGATGCTGCCTGAAACAGTTCCGGTTCCGTCTGCCTGGCCTGCTAAAGTCTCTTTGCTTTTGATATGGCCTGAAACTGTTACCACACCGATTGCCTGTCCTGCTAAGGTCCCTTTTCCTTTAACAGAGACTGAAATAGTTACCACTCCGTTTGCTTGTCCTGCCAGAGCCCCTTTTCCTTTAACACTGCCCGAAACAGTTACCACACCGTTTGCCTGTCCTTGTATATGTTCGGTAGTTGTGCTTGTGCCTGATTCGTAGGCTCCAATGTCAGGTGCAGATCCATTAAAAGGAAGACCTACATTCACCCCTGCGTCAATTGCAAGCGAACCGGGAGCTAAATGAAAATCAGTAGAACTAACAAAGAGGGTGATGTTGTTTGCAGTAACCCTTTTAAGCTCACCACTTACAGTTTTATTGGCAATCGTTCCGCCTACCTCAAGCAAGCTATTATTGTTCCCGCAGTTATATAACAGGTTATTCTGAGCAGTCAGTCCTGTCCATGATCCACCACCAAAGGCTGTTCCGTAAGGAGCCTGGACAAATCCACAGATGATATTATTCTGTATATAAACATTGTTAGCTGAATCCTCTGTGTCAATCCAGATGCCAATCCCTCCGGGAGATGCTGCATACGCAAGGATGGTATTGTTCCAGATATAAATATTGTTTGCATAAGGAGAGCCACCACCACCGAAGGCAATACCAAATCCAGCTCCATAAGTAACCCCACCCTCAGTACGATCCGACCAACTATTTGGCACATCCAGAATAAGGTTAGACCATATTTTAATATTTGTGAAACGACCTGCATCAGCCCATGTCCCGTTATGACAGAAGTAAATTCCACGATCACAATTCTTTATAATGTTATGGTGAATCTCTAATGAATCACATTTTTCCTCAAACTCAACCCCTGAATAATAAACACTTACGGCATGAGTAGTATTATATCCAATGATGTTGTAACGAAAAGAAACAGAAAAGCTATACGTGCCTTTATAGGTCCCTGACCCAAAATCGAAGAGGCCTATTATGGTATTGCCATAAATTTCCAGACCATACCCTATTCCGGTATCTTTGTCATTGCACCAGGCTTCAAACAGAAAAGAAAAATCATCCCCGGCATACAGACCATTCAATTCATTGTCATATATCTTGCATCCCCGGTTGCCATCCTCATACCGGATGCCATCCCCTGTGGTAGAATCTCCTCTTAAGTATTGATTCAGTACGCTGTTGTAAAACTGAAAACCTGTCTGATTCCTTATGAACAGAGTTGATTCCCTGTCATTCGTGTACCCACCGCAATTCTCTAATACGCAATCATGAACACTGTTGCCTGAGTTACCTGTACTACTTCCATTAAACCTGACACCTATAAGCTCAAAGTCTATTACAGTACAGTTAAGTATCTCAACATTACTCCTGTTATAGACGATAATCCCAAAGGTTCCTGTCCGATTGTCACCACTTAAAGTGATCCCGCTGATATGCTGTGCTGTATTTGCTCCTCCTGAAAGATACAGATACCCATCATCACGACCATTATTCCAATCTGTTGTATAGTGAGACTTAATGATGGTTGTTGCCATCCCTGCACCTTCGATGTTTACGTTCTGTCCAAGTACTGCTCTTGATGTTTCTGTATATGTCCCAGCGTTAACATGTATAATACTCCCTGCTATATAAGCTCGTGAACAAGCATACGCAAGTGTGCGCCAGGGGCTTCCTGCTGTACCATTAGCAGGATTATCTACTCCTGTTAAGGCTACATAGTAATGTACCCCAATAGATTTATTGACGCATGTACCTACCAATGTCGATAAACCGGCAGAAGCACCTACTAACTTTCCTCTTGGACTAAGTATCCCAAGTACGGTTGCAGCACCAGGCGAATTACCATAAAGTTTCCCTTTACTGATAATATTGGCAGACTGAGAAGCGATTCCTGCGGATAGCCCTAATAAAGCTCTCTTACTCTTAACGGTCCCTGATACAGTTCCGACACCGTTTGCCTGCCCTAATAATGTGCCTCTGCCTTTAACACTGCCTGAGATTGTAACTATACCATCCGCATGTCCTAATAGCGTACCCTTACCTGTTACAGTCCCTGATACGGTAACGACACCGCTTGTTTGTCCTAATAATGTCCCTTTGCCCTTAATGGTCCCTGAAACAGTAGCGATACCATCTACCTGGCCTAATAACGTCCCTCTCCCCTTTGTGCTGCCAGATATTGTAACTAATCCGTCTGCATGGCCTAGCAGCGTTCCTTTGCCGGTTAATGCCCCTGACAGACTTGCTATACTCTCCGAATTACCTACAATCGCCTTGATAGGGGAATCAGCGTTATGTAATGTTCCTGAAATTACAACTACACCGGCAGCCTGGGCCAGCATCCTGCCAAACCCTGTTATAATCCCTGTCACTGTGCTAATTCCATCAGACAACCCGATCATGGCTGCTCTAGCTCTTGGAATTGCTGAGACTGTGGTACTCCCAATGGACAGTCCGGTTGTGGTTGCCCTACCTCTTGGGATTACTGAGACTGTGGTACTCGCATTAGATTGACCTATTATTTTTGTTCTTGCATTTGGGTTTGCGCTTACCGTTGTGGAGCCATTGGATTGACCTATTGTTCTGGCCCTCCCCTTTGGGGTACCTGAGACAGTTGTGGAACCAGTGGCTTGAGCAATTATACGTATCCTTGCTCTTAGTGTCCCTGCTACAGTAGAAATGCCATTAATCAGACCGGATATAGCCCCGGCAACACCCTCGGTCAATGTTCCCCAAACTGTTTCTACTGCTTCAGAAACAACAGGCTTTACACTTACATTATCCAGGTGCATTACACCAGCCGAATCGTATGTGTAAAATGTCAGTGTCGAAGGAGGAGCCCCTGCGCTATCAAACGGTATATCTGCGGAGTAATGACCATTGGCAGAGTAATCTATATCATTCTTAGATCCACCATCAGTAGTTCCGAAGATAAACCTTATCGTCCCGCTAACATAATTGTTAATATCAAATTCAACCCGGTAGGTGTTTCCATACTCGATAGGGATATCCTGGCTCATTACAGTTGAGTAACTATCTACCGTATTAACTACAGCTTCTCCCCCTGTTATAGTTGCACGAACTAAATTCCAATCTGTATCTGCATCAAAAGCCCCGTTTGTAACCTTTTCAGGATATCCACCTGAAGTAGATTCGCCTACTAATGTTCCAATAGTATAAGGATGGACCGCAAGGGTAAATGAGACCCACTGTTCTGTAACTGATGTAAATGTACCAGGGTCTAAAACAGAATTATTGACAGTTCTTTCTGCTGTGTTGGTTGAAGCACTACTTGTACCTACACCTGCCTGGCTCTGTAAGTTTGAAAAGTTTGTTGGTGCAACTGTAGCTAATACTGTTGAATCCCCTCCCCTGGTTGTTATCCACAAATAGTCCTTTGCTCCACCGGTTGGGGTAAGCGATGGAGGATTAGAGTTAGTGCTACTCCCGTTTGCGGAAGCTCCTTCAACTCGATATGCTCCGGTTATTCTTAATGAAACATGGCTCGATTGTTCGGCTGCTGAAGTGGTAAGGGTAAGCGCATCTGAACCCTCGGCTATCTTCCAGGCATAAACACTCTTGACAGTGGTACTGTATGCTGCTGCTGTACCAAGCGTCCAATTACTCCCGGATGCCCCTGTATTAATTGAAATTGTAGGATTCCCGTCAACAGAGAAAACAACAAGCAACAAGTTACCCGCTACTATACCAGAAGGTAAAGTAATGGGGTGACTTGTTACATCTGATGCTGTCGTACGTGCGGCTGCTCTTGCAGCTACTATCGGGAATGCCATACAAAAGTATTAAGAAGGGCAGAAGCCAAGCCGCTGCCCTTAATTATTACTAGTCCTCAGTTACAGTCAATGCTCCGGCTGCAAATTCCGGGATGATGCCCTGGGTAATGGAAAGAGATGCAGGGGATGTTAATGCTCCGCTGTATAGAATCTTACCAGCACCAGAGGTAGATGTACCAACACTAAAATATGTTGCTACTGATGTGCCAACGTCTGATCTTGCGCCAAAGGTTATTGCAGCAGCGTTCACAACGCTATTGGCTGTTACGGTCCATCCTCCGATAGTTCTTGCTACCGCTACCCTGGCATAACCAGTGTAAGCTACTTCGGAAGTTGCTTGATTGCCTGCTTCACCCGGATCAGCTGTATGAAGAGCTACAAATAAACTACCTACCGTTGCTGCTGCCGGTAATCCAGTTGCATCACCAATTAAGGGGATGGTTGCATTCTGAAATATATGTTTCAGAAGGTCATTTTCGAAAGTATCTGCCTTTGCCATTTTAGTATTTATTTAAAGTGATTATTATTCAATTAGTTATTACATTTTTCATCGTTTTAAAACACCAGATCATCGCACAGTTTAGCAGCACTATCAGTGCGCATGTTATACACCCTGTAATTGTCGCAGTATAGCGCTGCGCTGTCGGTATGACCTGCCTGAGCAATTATTTTATCAGTATTGTTATGCCCTTCTCCTATTAGATCAGACGTTGTACCTATCAATGTATCTGTTATATTGCTCCATGCCTGGGACTCTGACCCTGACGGAGCTGCCTCATAATAAGTGTAGGAGCCGTCACCATTATCTACAATGTGAAATATATAACCGCCTGCAGGGCCTATATCCCTTAAATCGTAAGAAGGAGAAGCGGAAGTAAATGAGCGAATTGCACGAATAGCATTTAGATTTTCTTTACCATCCATGCCATTATTATTAGTAGTAAAATTATGTCTATACGCATACACATCTACTACTTCGCTTGAACTCCAATATCCATATCCTCCAAATCCACCAACATTATATACATATAGAACATCATGCATTGCTTGTAATTCATTTATCGAAGGCAGGAACCAGTCACTGAATGAATTAGTTGCGATAATCTTTCTGGTATTTTCCTTCCCTGTACCTATTGCAGTGCCGGTGCCTATCGCCCTGTTAGCTATAATGCTCCAGAAGTAAGACAATGATGTGTCCATTGGCATTGACTCATAATACAAGCCATCTGCATAGGCAAATATATACCCACGTGCCGGGCCAATGTCTCTGATGTTATAATCGCCAACGTTGCCGGCAAATGACCTGATAGCTCTCACATGGCTATTTGTATCGCTTTTTAGTGTGACATTTGCAGCTCCTACTAAAAAATGAATCGAGATAGCATTTATATCAGGTGATTGGTCCCATTCCGATGAAGACCAGTACTGCGCATTAGCAAAGTCACCAATGCCATATACTTTAAGCTGATTATACATTTCGAGCAATTCGAGACGAGAAGGCAGGAACCAGTCGTCAAAATCATTACCTCCGTAATTGCGGAAATTATAGAGGCTATCCTTGCCCCCTTTGTATGCAGGATCGAAAAGGGAATCTATTGCCCTGGCAAAACAATCAACCAGGTCGTGTGCAGCATCAATAATGAAATCAACCACGTCCTGAAGGGAGAAATTATCTGTATCGGGTATTCGTGCCATTAGTTCTGCCTCCCTTCCAGTTCAATTATCCTTGCTTTCAGGTTTGCTATTTCACGAAATACCAGGTCTAATGCCGACACAGACAGGAAGCCAGCATGTTCATGGACAAGCTCAGGGTGTTTTTCCTGTAATTCCTGTGCGATAACACCGTATCTGATTACTCCAGGTTCTGAGATAAACTCAAATTGCTTGTATTCAACTGTAATCGGAGTTCCAGGGATGGGTTTTATTTTCGTTTTGAGCCTTCTGTCAGAAGAAAGCCTATGATTTGTCGCTAATACTGTACCTGCAACAGTAACATTTCCCTGGAAGCTAGGGCTGTTTATCGGTGCGAAGTAGCTTTTATGCTCACCATCGAGAGTGTCGGCATCCAGTCCAGATGCGTCACCATCCACTTGTTTAAGTATAGTGAGAATCTGCTCCCCGGTTATATTGACTTTGGATAATAATTCAGATAACTTCTTAGTGCCTAAGTAAATTTCAATAAGGTCATTGGGATTCTCCAAGTATATCTTAACCTGGGGTAGATATGTGTTTGTTGGATGGTAGATTATTGTTCCGTCAATCGTTATATCGATGTTATGGTTGTTGTCCATAACAAACTCAATATTTCCGGTAGATGATTCTTCAAGAAAAACAATACTGGAATCGCCTTCTTTCTCAATTTCTATTCCTATGCCTCCTGTTTGCTGTTCAACCAGTAGGGCTGGTGAAGCTGAAAGAATAAGTTCAACATCAAGATCACCCGGATAGAATACTCCAAGAGCATGTTCCCAGATATGTATTATCTCCTCTTCCATTGAACTTAGGTTTTGGCCTTGAGGATCTCGCTGAATTTTCCGGTCTTGATTATTACCCTGGTCCCTGCTGGTGCGTCTGCATCTGGCACCGAAACATTGACTTGTATTTTATTGGCATTGCCCTCGGCAGCCTGTGTCTGTGCTGCTGATAGGATTAGTTGAAGCCTGATATCGGTGCTGCTGATATCTTTATGGACCATGACCGTCCATCCTGTAAGGGGATTAGGTTCAGTCCCGTAATAAAATCTAGCAAAAACAACTCCGGTAATAGCATTGAAGATGAATACCTGCACCCCTGTTACCTGGTTGGTATCAGTTGGATTCAGGATAATACCTGCTTCATCCTTCACCTTTATTAAAAACTTAGGTGTACTACCTGCGTAAATCGCTGCCATTACCGGAGTTATTAATGATTAAATTGCTTCGATATAAGTCACAAAAACCGCTACTTCCCCGGCTGTGACATTTGCCCATGACAAGTTTGACTGAAACACGAAATAAACATTGCTTGCAGATGCAGACGGAATACTTTCAGGCTGCATTACTCTAATAGTGTCAATCTCTTCAATGGGAGGGGGCTCCGTGCTAGCTTCCACACCCGTTTCTACCGATGCTACAAGGGAGAGAACAGGAGTAACCATTCCTTCTGTAACTTCCACCTCTAATATGTCGTCATGCTCAAGAGGTATAGTGAAGGTTGACGGATTTATAACTGTAGCTTCAAAAGAACCATTAAGGTCCTCTTCTTCCATGCCTGTAAGATTGACATCAGCCGTTTCTGAAGTAATTCCATGACTTGTCGCTGTTGTAATTGTTGCAACATCATCAGTTAATGAAACTGTTGCTATTGCTATTGACTTTGAAGAAAATCCAGAAAGGGTATGTGTTTTTGCCATCATAACATTTGCAAGGGCCGGGATGATCGAACCAAGATCAATAGCCCGATCAGCTTCTACATCTGATGAGAAGTTGAAGTCACATCCTGCTACTCCTGGAGCTCCGATAGTTTTCTTGACGGTCTTGATGTTTGAGAACACCACGTCATTAAGAGTGAGCTGTGATCCTGATATTCCAATCCATGCCCGGAAGCCATATTTCAGGGACTCAAGCAGTACCCTGGGGGTCCATTTCTTTACTATTAAATCTTTACCTGACATTTTGAATAATTTTAGTTGTTAGTACTATGTTTGTGATAATGAATTTGCAAATTGCTCATAAGCCATTTTGGCCTTGTCTCCCTGCCCTCCGATAAGTAATATCTTTGAAGCACATAACCAGCTAAGACTTTCAGCAAGAAGGTCTGATAACTCCTCAGGCTTTGCAGTCTTGATGTAACTTGCTGTTGATGGTACTGCACTAGCAACTACCTTGCTACATTCTAAATATTTTGATACCGCACCACCATTGACAGACGTGCTTCTGATAACTACTGAAGGTCTGCCATAACCACCAGGTATTAACTCCTGGATGGCATAAGCTGGATTGTCGGTTGATATTGCTTTTTTAACTGATCTTTCCCATAGCGGGAATTTAACCTCATGAAGCCTGACCCAATTAGCAGGTACAGGTATGTATGCTTTGTTGTTGGTTGTGTCATAAAGAATGGTTGTCACTTCCCCTGACACAATGGGGATCAATGCGGGGGTCAATAAGTGCATAGGACCCTTTTCCAGTATCTCCCTGGCACTCTCATCAAGCATCGGCCCGATATACTCATCGAATGGAAGAGACACCCCTTCCGGGGTGTACTCATCCAACTTGATTTTAACTTTATTTATTAACCCTGATCTATCCACGTTAATGAATTATTTAAGGTCTGGAAATGCTATTTTATATTTCTCAGCAATTGCCATTACTGCTGTTTTGTTTGGAAGTGATCCCTGCGTCAATCCATCTATTTTGGCAAGCAGGTAGTCCCTGGCTCCCTGGACAGTGTTGATGCCTTCAGCTTTTTTAATGTCTGATTTTTCTATAACCGGCTCTGCTTCATCATCGAATGAGCTTATTTCTTTGAACGAAATACCATTGCTGGAATCCTTTGCAAGAATATCCTGCAATACCGGGTCAGTTGTCTGGAATTTACCATTGATAGGAGGTCTTAAACTTCCGCCTCTGAATGAGATTAATGTCCTTTTCCCCTGAAACATGACATACATTTCATAGCTCTGATAATGTAGTGCCTGATAAGTTTTTGTGATCATAATGCTGTTTTTAAATAGATTTTTAGGTTTGAAGAAAAAAAGGGGTGTGGTTAGCACCCCGTCTTTTTATGTGTTACTAGGCTTTTGGCCCTATGATTGCGTGAGTATCCGGGTATCTGGTGATAACACCGGTTGTTTCTTCCAGGACAACTGCATCCACGTTTCTCTGGCCTGATTCTTTCAGGTTCAGTTTACGGGTAGCCATTGGCTTCATGGTATGCTTCTCAATCTGGTTAATGTCAAGTACGATACCTTTCTCTCCCCAACCTGCATGATCAAGTAAGGAGTGGTGTTTGTAAAGCAGGATGCCGAAGTTTGTTTCAATCTGGTTCCACTTAATACCCCACTTCACTTCAACCTTCTTAGCTTCAATCTGCTTCTGTACTGTGCTGATCTTGGAGATATGAGCTGTAAGAGCGTCACCACCGAAGAATATCCTGGTCTCAGAACCGCTATTGCCGGTAAAGATTGATTTAGTCCAGTCAACGAATGTTGCATCGTCAATGGTCCTGTCTGCACCACCAGTACCATACTCAAGAGACTTGGTTATGAATCTGGTTATTCCACCGGTAGAGTATCTTTCTTTAGCTTCAACCAGGTCAATAAATTTAGCTCTGACACCGAAGAGGAACGAAAGCTCCATAGTCTGTCTCATGTCATAGATATTCTGAGCTTCATAGTCAGTGAATGACCAGTCAACTTCTTTATCATGAATTTTCTGGAAGGTAGATTCTTCAACCTGTGCCATGAATATCTGCATGAAGTTGAAATCTTTAACCGGGATGATAGCATAGGGTGAAGTCTGTGCATCAAGTTCATGCTTGCAAGAACCCATCCTGACTAGTTTCGTATTTACAGGGATAGTTACGCCAATAATCATATTACCTGCGTTTACGCCACTGCCAAGAGGTCCATTAAGAGGCTGTATTTTAATTGTGCCATCGCCAACACTCTTTGATATAATGAAGCAGGCCAGGTCTTTGCTGTCAGCTCCGGTAACACCAGATATCAAGACTGTATCATCAGCACTCCATGAACTTATATTATGAACTGCAAGGTCAGTTGTGGTATTTCCGTCTCCTGCATGAGTGTAGGCTTCATGAACAGTGTCAGTAATTGGCCTGGAATCAACTGCGTAGTAATCCGACACAAAGGATTTAATGTCAACCCCGTTAGTTATAGATCGCATTATGGTGTCAAGAGGTGTAGCGGAAGGCCTCATTTCTGTTACCTTCTTACTGATGTAATTCTTATCAAGATCCGGGGACCCTGCTTTTACACCACCGACAGTTACAGGACCGTCAGCAACAACAGCACCAACCGCATAAGTGGCACCGGCAGCAAGGGCAGTAAGCCCGGAGAATACCATCGAGACTGTTACTAAGAACAGTATCCCGAAGAGATATGCCCCAATGTTAAAAATATTGTACTTTCTCATTTTAAATTTCTGTTTTTGTGGATTGTTTATAATTAGTGATTATTAATAAATAGTTGTCTATTAAGAGAATACGTCCCTTTTCTTTGTTTTAGCTACCATATCATCCATGTAATTGGGTGCTGGTTTAACTACTTCAGGTTCCTGAGCTGATCTGTTAGGTCTTGGCAGTCCGTCACCAACAGCAGGGGCAGCCTGTTTCGTTGCGACAATCTTCTCATTGCGTCCTGCTATCTTGCCCTGTTCGGTGGCAGCAACCACGTCACCGTCATAGCTAAAAGCCTTCATTATGGCTTCCAGGTGATCTTCTGTGATCTTACCGTTATTGATATCTTCTAGCATACTGTCAAACTTCTGGAAGAACTCTTCAGCCTGGGCTTCATCCATTCCCTTCTTTTCGACAAAGGCTGTGACAGCCTGCTCTGAAAGGCCTATGTTCTTGGAACGTTCATCCTCAAGCTGTTTGCGTTTTGCTGATTTATCCTCAAACTCGGCCTTGTTCTTAGCCCAGCCTGCATAGTCCGGGTCTCCTTCAATGGCTACCAGGTCAGCAGGATCTAGATGCCTTGCAAGAGCTTCCCGGAATGTCGCACCGTTGATGCAATCCCTGACCACCTCACCTGCCAAGGCTCCCTTTCAAATAGGGCTATGAGTTTCTGATTAGAGAGCTGGCCCTTTTCCCTGTACCCTTCCAGGTCCTTAACATGCTCCTCATGGCCTGCTTCATATTCTTCGTCTGTCTTAAATTCCCTGCCAGGGTATGCCTTAGCAAGGCGATCAGCGTACTTATGTTTAGCCGGGGGTGTTGCTTCTCCTGCGACTTCTTCTGCTGGCATCGGTGTTTCGACTACCGGATCAGTCTCAGGGGTATCGATATTTTTTTTAGTCTCTTCTTCCATTTGATTAAAATGTTAATTATTACTGCTATTACGCTGCAATCATCGTGTTCAAATCTATGTATTCCGTTGATAACTTATAGGTTTAATAGTCCATTTATATGGCGTATTAACCGTAGATTTACACGATATACACAGTATTATTATGACGAACAAAAAATTAACACAAACCAGGAAGAGGCACTTAAAGTTGTACCACAGGTTCCTTAAACTAAAAGGTGATGATTTGACTAATGACATTAAGAGAGCTTTAAAAACCTCTAATACACTTTATTACGACAGGATAGCCGAAGAAGAAGGTTGGAGCACTGACCATGTAAGGAGGGTGTGTAATACGATGATAAAGGAAAATCCAAAAGACTAGTGGATTCCAGGATAGACATAAACACCATCATTGAGACGAACAAACAGAGACGATCTGTATTGTTTTGTCCTTATAATCCCATTACCGGAGAGGGCTCCCCTATTGAGAGGACCAAAATACACTACTTCGCTAAGGGTGAAAGATGGGATTATTCTATTCCTACCATTATGTATGATGAAAACAAGGAGTTCATTGATCTTCTTGTAAACGAAGGGAGTGTTGAATCCCTTCTTAATGGTGTTGCCCAATTAACAGTTGATGATTTTCTGGTACTCTTTACGACACTCAGGTTTAAGTATGACTTTGAGTTTTGGGCCTATACAACTGTCAAGATTCAGGATAAGAGAACCAAGCTCATAATTCCCTTCATGTTGAATAGACCACAGAGAAGGGTACTTGCCAGGTTAGAAAAAATGCGCCTGGCTGATGTACCTATAAGGGCTATTATTCTGAAGGCTCGTCAATGGGGAGGTTCCACCCTGGTACAGGTTTACATGGCATGGATACAGCTGATTCATAAAAAGAACTGGCACTCAGCCATTGTAGCCCAGGTAGAGAACCAGACCAGGAATATACGAAGCACATACTCAAGGCTTGCAAAGGAATATCCGACTTCAATAGGAAAGGTTAAATTCCTGCCATTTGAAGGGTCCAGCAAAAACAAGATCATTGAGGGGAGGGACTGTATTATAGGTATCGGGTCAGCTGAGAAGCCTGATAGCTTACGGTCATTCGACTTCGCTATGGTCCACATGTCAGAGGCAGGACTATGGAAGTCCACCCCTCAGAAATCAGCAGAGGACCTGGTACAGGGTATCCGGGCTGGTATCCCTGACGTGCCATATTCATTGGAAGTACTAGAATCAACAGCCAAAGGGGTAGGGAACTTCTTTCACCGGGAATGGCAGGCAGCAGTGGAGGGTAGAAGTTCGTATGACCCAATCTTTGTCCCCTGGTTTGAGATTGAAATGTACCAGAAGCATATCACAGACCTATCTAAGTTCATACAATGGATGCGGGAGAATGATTATGCCATGACCCTCTGGAACCTGGGAGCCACACTAGAAGGCATAAACTGGTACTTCAAGCACAAGCTAGGCATGAACTATGACGACTGGCGTATGAAGTCAGAGTTCCCATCCACTGCACTAGAGGCATTCCAGTCAACCGGGAGAAGGGTGTTCGCTCAGTCTTATGTAGAGAAGGCACGTAAGAACTGCAGGCCTCCTCAGTTCTATGGCGATATGTTCGCTAAGTCACAGAAAGGGAAAGAAGCCTTTGAAAACCTAGAGTTTCAGCAGGACGACAAGGGGCTGATGTTGGTGTGGGACGTGCCAGATAAGACTATGGAGGTATCATCCAGGTATGAGGTCACTGTGGATATCGGAGGAAGAACAGCAGGAGCTGACTGGTCAGTAATCAAAGTCTTTGACCGGTACTGGATGATGGAGGGAGGAAAGCCTGAGGTAGTTGCCACATGGAGAGGCCACCTTGATCAGGACCTGGTTTCATGGAAGGCTGCACAGATAGCAAAGTTCTACAACAATGCCCTGCTGACAGTTGAATCGAACTCGCTTGACACAGAGGAATCGGAAGGGAATCACTTCCTGACAGTACTGGATGAGATTGTCAAGTATTACCCTAACATATACGGGAGAACGGACCCGGAGAAGGTAAGATTAAACCTGCCTGTTAAGTATGGCTTCCAAACCAATAAGTCAACTAAACCGATGGTCATTGACCTGCTGAACGGATCAATGAGGGACGAAGAGTATTACGAAAGGGATCTCAGGGCATGTGATGAAATGGACACCTATGAGATTAAGCCCAATGGCAGTTATGGAGCTGTGGAGGGCTGTAAGGACGACCTGGTGATGGTTACTGCAATAGGGCTATGGATATGCTTCCAGTATATGGCTATGCCAAAGCTCATAGTAAAATCAACAGGAACGACAGGAAAGAAAATAATTTCGGAAGCAAGTATATAAAATTAAAGCTATGCAAAAGATTGAGATTAAACCAAGCGATAAAGTATTATTCACAACCTCATACCTCGTGAGGGATGAGTATAAGGAACATTATAAAGAGAACCCTGATTATTTAAAATGGGTATTCAACAACAAATTAGCTGAACCCCTTGCAAATAACATTATTGACAAGCAGGTGATTATAGAAACTTCAATGCCTGAAATAAAAAGCACTGAGTTCAGAATTGCGTTCTATTTATTCACACCGGAGGAAATGAAGCAGTTCATCCAGGAAGTTGAAGAAACAGTACTGAAATTCGCTGGTAAACGGTGTTTCTGTGCCATTGATGAGCCTAAAACCTGTAAAAAGTAATGGAAGAGACTAAGGCCTTAATCCAGGCATTCCTGGAAGAACAAAACAGTAAAACCAAATTCCCCTTCACATCAAGGGTAATACTCTTTCACAAGTTCGGACCACTTACAGACCAGGCACTAATAGCCTTACAGAGTGAGGGGATTGTTTACCCAAGTCCCGGAGTTAATGGACCACTGGTGCGCTACATTGTGGAAGATATAGTAAGAGAGAAAGTAAGAAAACATTTTTTTAAAACAAAAAAATAAAAATTATGCGAAAGAGAAACATTTTCAGCGACTTCAGGAATAAGATAGCGAAAGACTACTATGAATGGTGGTCGTACTTGGTCTCATTCTGGAATGTTCAGACCGACAATAGGCGAATCAAGAGAGCTTTGAAAAGAGGAAGAATCAAAAACGCCGGAGACAAACGCACTTATTATATTCTCAGAGACAAGACCGGAGGAATTAATGAGCTGAATAAATCAGAGATCAACATGCTTGTTAAAGCTGGGATATTTGCCAAAAGAAGCCACATGCAGATAATTTCAGATGCAATTGATATCGTCTGTAAAAACAGTCAGATCCAAGAGGAGTTCAATCAGGAAAAGCTCAGGAAGGAGGCTATAAATGACACCGAAGGATAAAAAGATCATTGAGGATGCAGAAAAGGCCGGGATTCCGATATTCGTTCTGACTGCAAAAGACCTCCTGGCTGCTGATATTATTAGAAGTTATGGCTTCGCATGTCTGACAAACCATTGTCCCGATGAACACATAAAGGGAGTGGCAATCAGGATGAGAGAATTCCATAGCTGGAAAGCTAAAAACCCGGACAAAGTAAAACTACCTGACTAATAATTAACCATTTAATAAATAATCTATGTCACTAAAGAACTCAGTAACTTTAATCGGAAATGTAGGCAAGGACCCGGAAGTAACATACCTGCCTAGTGGCTCAGTTGTAGCCAATTTTGCACTTGCAACCAGTGAGCCTTACAAAGATAAAGAAGGCAAGAAGGTAGAGCATACCGAATGGCACAACCTTGTAGCATGGGGTGAATCTGCAAAGCTGGTTGAGAAATATGTAAAGAAAGGTAGTAAGCTGGCAGTTGAAGGCAAGTTGCGCACCAGGAACTATGAGAAGGATAGTCAAAGGCATTATGTCACTGAGATTATTGTATCTGAATTTTTGTTCCTGAGTCCAGTTACAAAGACTGCACCTGCAAACCCCTTGACGGACAACCTGCCAGCATCAGCGACCCGAATGACAGATAACCAGGGGCCTCAGAATGATGAGCTTTCTGACTTACCTTTTTGAGCATGGATAACAAGTTCAAAACAAAGGAAGCAGTGAAGGTAGCATATACCGGGTCCCGGCATACAGGGAAAATCGGTTTAGTAAATGAGATCTTCCAGCTCAAAACTGTTAATAAGACTATCTTCTATGTACTGGATTTCCTGGATGGTTCAACCGGAACAGAGGAGCAGCACCACCTAGAAAAGTATAATGGAGTGATACCAAAGTATGTTAAATCGAAATGAACTTCCGAGTACTTAGAAATAAGAAACAACTCCTTGACTACTGTGAATATCTTATGAAGTCCAGGCTTCCAAAAAAGGTAGCAGATCAGGATATTTACCCTTTACGGTCTCTGGAATCAAACGCATATTATTGGGGAATCGTTCTGAAATATATATCAGACGCAACAGGAGATTCCCAGGAGAAATGCCATGACGGTTATAAGTTGTTATTTAATTTCAATTACGACATTGAATACAATCCTAAGACAAACATGTATGAATGGGTAATGGGAGTTAAGTCAACAGCTAACCAAGATGATAAAGTTTTTTGGGATTTTGTTATGCGTGTGCGTATTGATGGTGAGCTTGAACATCATATCGTTATCCCAATGCCAAATGAGGTATTTGTTAATGAGCTTAAATTTGAAAAAGAGATATGAATCAAAACCAGATTAACCAGGAGCTTGCGAAGATTAAGAGCTGGTACAAGCATAATTGGCCCTTATGTATCTTCTGTAACCACCGTGTTAAGGGTGGACAGCTTGCACACCTGATCAGACGATCATACACCAGGGGTAACTTGCACATTTTGAAGCTCAACACCGGGCTGGCCCATCATGACTGCCATGAATTGTTTGATAACAACATGACACAAGCTCAGTATTTACCCCGGATGGTAGAGGTTTTGTATATCATCTGGACCCAGGACAAGGAGTATTTCAATCAGATAGCTGATAACTTCCCGGAGCTGACCCCGGCAATAGAACAATTCCCGAACGTGCCGATCATGCCTCTGGAATATCATGGAGAATTATTATCTTTACAGTACTTACTCCAGTTTTAATTTCATCTTTTATTTGCGTCGTATCACATAATTTCCGACATTTGATATGCGGCATTTCCTTCCAATTGACTTGACTTGACAAAACGCAGCGAGACTTTCAATCAGGAGATGCCGTTTCTTAAATTGTTTGAAATCAGCCAAGCGAGTACCTACTATCTTGATTTATTGAATTATTTATGACTAATCCACTAAGGATCTTAATTAGATAATGCTTTACCCACCTTTTCGATTACATTTGGAATACTGTCAATAAAGAAACCTAAGAAAAATGATAAAAGAGCAGATGCCACCAAGGGTTGAATTCCTTCCAATTTAGCAAAATGAGTAATAGAAATAATTGCAGAAAATATAGCCATTACAATAATCAAGAAAGGATAAAATCTGAAATACCTCAATCGGATTTTTTTATTTTCTAATTCCTCATTATCTGTAAGAGCTAAATTCGTAACTTTCTTAATGTGATTGATGCAAACCTTTAGAATTAATAAGCAAAATCCGAGTAGAGTAAATGCCAAACACCAGAGATAATATGTCCAACCAATTATACCATCGAAGATAAAGATAATAAGTAAACCTATAATTAGCATTATAGCAATAACAGAGTAACTTACTGCAAACTTAAATCGAAAGTCATCTTTAATTTTTGAGGTTTCCATAAGGTTCATTTTATAATGGTTAATTAAATCTATTTTGAAAGTTACGAAATAATTCTGACCTTTGATATCAGCGGAATTTAATTCAAACTACTTTAACGAGTAGAATCATTGCGAGACATTTCTATTCCAACCAGGGGATGCCGCTTCTTTATTCACTTCAAAACAAATAAAGGGTCTAATAATATAAACTTCAAGATAAATTAGGTTTTAAAATGTTATAATAAACGTTCCCTAAATAACTACAGAATTGTTAATTATGTTTAAGTAGAAATATTTTTTTTAGTTCACTTTACTGTTTTCAATTAGCAACTTAGCAATTTCGATTTTTGCCTTTACAAGTTCTCCTTTATCAATATCCTCACTGTCTATTGTATCCAATATTTTCATGGACATCCCAACGTTGTTAATCTTTTCTAAGGTATGAGTATATTTTAATGCTTGTTTAACTGTAGATCTAAATATAAAGAGAAACGTCGTTCCAATAAACTCTGTTAATACGCCACATGAAATTGCAATAATTGAAATGTTTTTATTGCTCCCAATGAACGATAGTAAAATTCCCAAACCTATAATCAAAAAGCCAACTATCATTACTCTAATACTTAGTTGATAAATTGAATTAATATGTTCAAGGTTTTTTTCAAAATATTGCTGTAGAGTGAGATATGCTACATCCCACGAAGGCTTTATTTTATTTGGTTCATTTTTTAATTGCTCTTTTGCCTCTTCAATATCTTTCTCAGTTTCCTTATTACTATTTGGTTTCTTGTTTCCGCTTATTAGCATTAATAATAATATGATAAAAGTACCTGGAAAAAACAACCATGGACCATAATTATAAAAAAATTCTTTGGTAGAAGATGTTTCTGAAATAAAGTTATCTAATATAATCCCATAATAACTATAAGTGCTCCTGGGTATTTTTTGAAGAAGATTAAATTTCAATTCATCTTTATCAAGATACTTTCCTTTATTTACAATTAGAATTGAATCAGAAAGGGCATTCGATATTGGTTTAAGACCTAAGCTATCCAAATAAAAATATGTATTAGCAGATTTATAAAATATATTTGTACCATGCTTTTCGATTTCTTTAAGATTTTCACCTTTAAACTTTAATAAGATTTCGTAATTAAGAGATTCCGAGGATGAGAAAGGCTTGTTAAAATTTTCAATCAATATCTTACGTGTTGAAGGGCTAATATTTACAGTATCTAAATTATTATCCAAATATATGTACCCTTCATTTTTCCCTTTGATAGCTCTTTTAACAAAATCACCATATTCTTTTAGTTCTGAAAAACTTAAGATGTTATTTATTTCCGTCACTATACTGTCTTGTGTTAGATGCCTCACATTAAGTATCGATTTTAATTTAATAGTAGTTTCATTGTAATGAGAGATTCGAGATTTGTCGAAATGATAGTAATCCTTCATAAATAGTGGTACGATTAAGAAGACCAGGCCAACTATCGCGCATAAGGCTGATAACAAAAAAAAGATATCGAAGACAGTATTTTTGATCTTTACTTTTGTGATTTTCATTGGATAATCTTATTTATTTGCACTGTGTTTAAGTTTAAATGCAATATATCAAATAATTTCCAAAGTTTACTAAGGAATATTCCCTTCCTCTTTTGATACATCACACAGTTAGACATGTTAGATCAGGGACCTCTGCTCTTACGAAGAATATCTTGTTTAGATTAAAAATTTCTTAACAAATCTATTTTTCTGGCCCCGGGACGTTTTAAATTTGAATTAAAATATTAGCGACACCCCTTTCCTTAAGCACGAGGAAATGCAGCGAGACAATTCAATCAAGGGGTGTCGCTTTTTTTTAAAATTATTCTATTCGCTCCGTAGTTTCACATAAAGTTCATTAATTAAATAATTACATTTAGGACAACTGTGCGTAGCATTTGGAATTCCCTCTGTACGGCAGAGTGGACATTTCCATGTTTTCTCATCTCTGCTAAGGAACAGCATGGACAACAAATAGAAAGATTTTCTTATTCTTGAAACGTTAATACATAGATAAATAAAACATATCAGGATTATTAGTCCAATTATTCCTGAAATTATTGAAGTGATTAAATAAATGGTGCTAAAAGATTCTATTTCCATAGTTTTACAAATTTATTTTTCTTAAAATAATTATATATCACAATTTTTAATATTAGGGTGAGCTTAATTTAATGTCAATATTAAATTGTTTTAAATCTGAATTATTCTAAAAATGAAAGTTATTGTGGCGTAATAGATTCCGTGTTCACATATAGTTCTTCTGTTGATCCTTCTGGTCTTACAATACAATAACTCAACCTGCTTTTAACAAGGTAGACTACATCATTTTTATGCAAATACTTAATCTGGCCTGAAAGAACCATTAATTCAAGAGCTTGCATATCCTTATTTGATGCACAATTAATCATCATATCAAAATTTTCCTTACTTGTACCAGCAAAAATGACATCCCTATTTATAATATACCTACCAGTATAATTTGTTTCATTCCTATTAGATCTAGAATATGAAGGCGTTGTTTCTCTAGAATCTGACGCCGGTTTACAGATCTTGAAAACTACTACAATTGCAACTAAAACAAAGCCTATTTTTAACCAGTTGCCTATATTATCAAATAGACCCACTACATCTACTCCCTCATCCTCATCATCACTCTCAGGCTTCAATCTGAATCCACAACTATGGCATTTCTCAGAAGAGCTTATTATGTCTGCTTTGCATTTAGGACACCATATGATATGCAAGTCATTAATATTCTTATGTGTAAAATCAAATCCACAATAACTGCACTTCAGTGAAGCTTTAGTTATGTTTCTTTTACAGTTAGAACATTGCTTCAAATCTTCCTCATAAACAATTACCTCGGGGGCCATTTTATACCCACAATCGGGGCATCTTTTAGAATCTTCAGGTATTTTGTTTTTACAGTGAGGACACTTTATGAGTACTTTATCTTTAATTAATTGATATCCACAAAGCGGACAAAAGTGAGCAGCCTCTGGTATACTCTTGCTGCATTTCGGGCAGGAAATTTGCTTTTCTTCAGCCTCTTTCTGAGAGATAATCTTAAATCCGCAATGCAAACAGAATAGAGAATCGTCAGGTATTAACTTATGACAATTGGAGCATTCTATATCTGCCATAGTTTATCATTCATATTATCAAATATAAGCAATTGCGTTGAAAATAAATATTATCTGACTTGAATTAATTATTTGGATTTTGTTTGCAATTTATCCTTAAAATTCTGAAATTTACTCTGCGGCATTTCCTTCCATACGAGACATTGACTTTCGACATCAACTTAGGAACGCAGCGAGACTTTCAATCAGGAGATACCGCTTTTTTTATTAATTTTAAAAGGGTAATGGAAACTAAAAGTAGAAGACCCTCAATTTTAGATATACTTGTTAGATATCTTACATTTTTCTATTTGATATTTGTAATAATTGGATACTTAAGTAGCTATCTTTATTACATACAATTTAGAATTGATATTTCAAGTTACTTTACTCTTGAAGATTATATTACTTCTTTTTTTGATGTTTTACCAGGACTTATTATTGGAGCTCTTACCTTATTAATACTCGGAATATTAAACTATAATAAAATAAAGAAAGCAAAGGCAAGAATAGAATCACATGTTAATGATGAAAATATTACTAATACAATTTATAGTCAAATTGACGAAAAAAATCTGAATTCATTTAGATGGGCACTTATTGTTTCAACTATTTGCTTTGCCATTATTATATTGGTCCTAATTTTTACAAGAAGTAAATTGTTTTTTTTGTTTCTAATTCTATCTATCTGGTTTGTGTGTTTTTCAGGAGTATTCACTTTAATTTATTTTTTAAAAGTTAATAAAGCATTGGATTTTAACTTTGAAAAAATTAGTATTATAGCAGAAACTTTATTATTTATTTTATTTATTCAGTGTGGTTGGGGAACCCTGAATGGATTTTTTACTTTAAAATCCTCATCATGGGTTCCCAAGACTACGATAAATATTAATTCAGGAGAATCAATAAATAGCTCTGATAGCATCTTATTTTTAGGTGTTTCGAAAGACTATGTTTTCTTATACGACAAACTTGATCAAAAATCTATAGTTTTTAATAGATTAAATATTATTTCAATTGAATCTGAACAAAATAAATAAGAAGCGAGGAAATACTATGCATTATTAAATTGTCATTTTCTCCCTTCACAAACATTGACCTGATAGCAACACAACAAGACTTTCAATCAGGAGATGCCGCTTTTTTTAACCCGCTTTGTCTTACTGAAGATGAAATCTTAATGACTTACTTTAGGCAAGATCATTCATTCAGGGAGACCAGGTTGTGGACTGCTTAAGATACTTTTTAATCAAATTAGTAACCAACAATTTCGTTCTCATCTGGTATTTCAAATTTATTTGAATTATAGAAATACCTTATCTTGGTTACTTGCCTGAGATATCCACCATAACCATTCTTAGATCTATATGTTGCTAAAAAATAAACACAAAATTTTGTACTGTTATTAGTCTTAAACCGTTTTAAAGAATCAATCACAGCCAATTCGGATTTTTTTATAATATTAAAACTGTCTATCTGAGTTTTGTATCTTACTATTTCTTTTTCAATGTTGACATCTTTTTTCTCAGCAGACTCTGCATTACTTAAGGCAACATTTATTAAGTCAATAATTTTTTCAGTGGATTGAATGCTACGTTCTCTTAGTTTTATTGGTATGTCACTTTCAGTAACAATTTCAGTAATGATAAAAGATTCTCTTTTATATGAATCAGGATCATTTAATTGAGTTAGTAGGAATTTTTCAGCTTTCCGTATAAGCATATTATCTTGACTACAACTGAAATGAAGTAGAAGAATGATAAATAAAAAAATAAATCGCTTCATAATTTTAAGATTATCTATAATTATAAATCAATTTTTATCTGTGTATCTGTATCAGTTGACTTCTTCTCAGCCTTCTTAAAAGTTTCAAACTTTGATTGTGGAATTAACGGACGTTTACCCTCAAGTAAATCCTCCACTGATATAACTTGAATCTTATCGCAATGAGCATTATTATAATCATCCGTAAACTGTCCTTCCTTCTTAGCAATTACCTGCATATTCCTTGTTATGTAATCTTTAAAACAAATAAAGATACCCATAGCTCCCTTCTTATCATTAACAGTCATGATGAAATGGTTTAGTTGTGTAGGTGAAGCATTACCACTTTTAACCTCCATCATAACAATGTACTTTTTATCATATATCGTGAAGGTTCTATAACCATCATAACCCATTTCGTTCCGGCGTTCGTTAGTTATGCCATGTAATAGAACTTCAATAATCCAATCCTCAAATTCTAATCTTCCACCCTTAACATTATTTGCAAGTTCCCTGGCTGAATCTATATCTTTCGGGAAGCCATGAATTTCTAAGGTCTTCATTATTTCATCGCCATAGCAATCAACCAATCGCTTTGTTATAAGTTTTACGGCGAGATGAGAAATATCAACACCAATCCATTTGCGTTTTAATTTTTCAGCGACAGTAACTGCTGTCCCACAACCACAGAAAAAGTCTGCAATAACATCGCTTTCGTTTGAGCTTGCTGTTAGTATTTGTTCTAACAAGGCTTCGGGTTTTTGAGTAGGATACCCCATTTTTTCATTATGCCAAGAACGTAAAGGCTCAATATTGTCCCAAATATCTTGAGTAGGTAACCCTTTTGATTCATCTAAATATCTTTTACGTCTCGGTATATTATTTTTAGTATAATAAATCTTCCCTTGATTATCTAATTCTATCATAGTTGTCTCAGGACATCTCCAAAGCCCATTTATCCCTTTCCACTTATAATTATATCCACCTCCCGATAAGCCTTTTGCGCTCAAGTTATCCGACATCCATCTTCTCCCATCTGAATCTTTATAGCGATAATATGTATCAGTATAATCTTTCGTATAAGGTTGATAAGTCTGTACCCATTTATTTTTGTCAGTTGCGGTATAATATAAAATCACATCATGTGCATTACCAAAACCTTTAGCATCACTATGGGCACTTGTTCTTTTCCAAATTATCTCATTCCTAAAATTCTTTTCCCCAAATATTAGGTCACATAATATCTTTAAGTAATGGCTCATTGTTGGATCACAATGCAAATAAAAACTTCCAGTATTTTTTAATAATCTGTGCATATACCATAACCTTATAGCCATTGTAACCAAGTATGATATTGCACCTTTTGAGATATTAGTATTATCAAGATTCTTGAGGAAGTTATAAAGGCTTATGTCTAAATCTGAAAGCTCATTCAAAGTGTCCATATAGGAAACATTCGACCAGGTATCAGCAAAAGCCTCTTTCTGTGCAGTTGAATCAGTTAAGTCAACACTTTCAAACAGTACATTATAATTCCGTTTTGAGTTAAAAGGTGGGTCTATATAAATCAGGTCAATGAATCCTTGAGGATGCTCTCTGTATAACTGTTTTAGAATATCAAGATTATCACCGAAGTAGAGTTGATTTTTAGAGGGGAATTTTGGTGTTGGCTTGTTAGGGGTCATAATCAGTAAATTATAATCAAATCTACAAACATTTATTAGATTAGCATATATCATAAACAAAAAACCCCTCCAACTCGTACCGGGGGTCAAACCTAAACCTAACCTATGAAAAAAAACTATATCCTTATGCTGCTTGCTTTTGTGGTATTCCTATTGCCTGCTGTGCCATAGCCATTGCCTTAGGATTAGCCCCCTGCTGTGCCTGTGTCATTACTTCTTCCGGTATCTGTCCGGGCATTCCCTGAGCCATTTGCTCCTTACGCTGTTTAACTGCTCCCAGGAGCTTATCAGCAAACGGTAAGGAGGTTTGTTCCAGGAACATTTCAAGGTCAATCATCTGGCCTTCTAACAACTTCATAAGAGTTTCATCAATTAGCTGACGGTAAACCGGCGTATCAGTCCCCTGTGTTACTGCCAGATCAAAGTCAATATTCTGTACCAGTTTTGGATCGTATAGTTTAGAATCCTGATTGACAGACCTGCCATTGATAGCCAAATACCTGGGCTCTTTGTAGTACTGAACAATAACCTTCAATGCTTTCGTGTCTCGCTTCTGTCTGAAGTGCTGGAACGTCTGCATGTAGTCAAGGGTGTTCATGGTTGCGTTCTGTGCCTCCTGTGCGTACAAGGATGAAGGAGTACCGGAACCGGCAGTCTTACCCTGGACAGCTCCATGTATCCCGGAAATCTCCTGCATAAGCTGCATCTGCAGGGCAAGCATTTCATTGATACCTATGTTTGTGCTGTTGGCACTTATCTGTTGTGGCATCTGCGTATGGTTCTTGCTAGGGACGTAAGTAATAATCCCATTGAACCGGGTCCATTCCCTAGCAAAGTCAGCCTCCGTCATACCATCCGGGATACAATCTTCCGGTATCATAAGCACACCTTTTGCGGATGCACTCATAATGAAATCCATCATAATGACCAGTCTGTTTATGTACCTCTGCTGGTCAATGATATCCTCCACGAATCCCCAAACCTCACCATCAAGAAGAGGGTATAAGGTTATGGCGTAAGGGTGTTCCTCATGCTTGTAGGGTGTTTCCCCTTCAAACAGGGTGTACCCATAAGGAGTAAGAAACTTAACGTACCAGAATTGTTCAAACTTCTCTTCGGCCTCTATCAGGGGTATTTCTTCCTCAGGTATGCCCTGCTCTAGTCCTACCCTTAGCCTCTCAGAGTTTTGTTCTGCAATCTGCTTCATGGTACATGAGACAATTGCGTAACTCCCGTCCATAGGGTCATGTGCATAGATGCGCCACTCTCCCTGGAGCTTCCATATCTCATAAAGCCTTGCCTTGTTCGGGTCCCTGGGATTAAAGAAGTCCATATTGTCAATTCTGCTGGAATCCAGGCCCCTGTCTGAAAGAAAATCCTTTGTTACCAGGCTGGAATATAGGTCCCGGATTCTTTTTTCATCCTGTGTACTCTTGGCGAACGTGCTTACAATGTCATTGACAGTAGTATCAATGATCTCACCGATTAATCGAAGGTCATGGAGCCTTATATCTGACACATCAGCATTGAAAAACATTCTATTGACGTTCACGTTCTCAATATACAAGTCCTCTAGGTTGCGCTCCTTCCAGTACTTGTAGCCTACCTTCTGCATCAAGGCTCCTGATATAGCAAACTCTTCAAATTCCCTTGCATCAAGCTCCTTTGTCATGTTTATCTGGTGCCCTGCCTGAAGGGCATTGCTTAACATCTCAGATATCCCGGCATTTTCCCTGGACCTGGCGATAACAACTGACTGAGAAGGATTAGACCGGTATTGTCCAATAAGGTTTTTAACTAGCTGTCTGACCTGGTTTTGCTTCAATGGTACTTTCCCCTGGTTCTTCAGGTATTGCTCCTCGGTGATGTATCCGTCACCATCCGGGTCTTTAATCTCGTCACTCCACTGGTCCCCCCGGTAGTACTTTCGGTTACGAAGCCTCCGCTTACGGAAGTCTCTCATGCTCTCCCAATGCCTTCGGCACTCTTCAAGTAGGTCCATGTTTTGCCGGGTATCTTCCATTGTCACATCTTTGACAAGTTTCAGAATGGTCTGCTTACGCATCCCCAGGCTGGTATTGGTGGACTTTCGTAAGTCCTGCTTACTAGTTACTATTCTCATAGGTAGTTATTTATTGTGCTTTATGTTTAATGCTTTAATCTGCTCATTACACTGTTTCATGAGGTCAAGGACCTGGTTACTGCCTTCTGTATCACTAAAATCAATCTCTTTGGATAGCTCTTTGATGTCCTTGTCGTAACTATTAACTATCTCCTGGTACTCTGCATAGTAGCTATTGCTCTCTGTTCTCTGTACCTGATCGCTTCCCTGGCCTAGCTCTGCCCTCTTTCCGTATGCTCCAACCAGCTTTTTATGCTTGTCGGACGTCTCTTTCAGATCATAATATTCAGAAATGATATTCCATTTTGCCGGTGGTGTCTCCCGGATGAACTTATTCACAAATGGCACGTTCTTAAAATCGATTGCTTTATTCGGGTTCATCCATTGTGATAGGGTGGTAAGCAAGTCAGATGCCATAGTCCCGGTGCCTCCGGTGTAGCCCTGGAAGATATGTTCAATGTATGATGGGTTCCAGTCACGTATCCAGGGGATATCTTTCTCGTTACCATTCTTGTCAGTGTAGAACTTATATTGAGTGTCACCGGGGAATATCAGATCGGTAAAGAACTTTATCGCGGGGTTTACATTATCCTTGCCTAGTCCAGAGCTGGCTAGTGAGGCCTCCTGATCTTTGGTGAATGGCTCTTTTGCAATCTTAAAGCCCATATAGTTACGGTTTGATGCATTCTCCATGAATGGTTTAATGACTGTTGGCATAATCGGAGCCAGGCTAAATTCACCTTCCTGAAAGAATCCTCCCAGGTCAATAGGTGTGAGGGATGAAACGAAGTTAACAAGCCCTGCCTTCATCCCGTCTTTAGCTGTCATTTTGCCCTGTGAGATATCAAATACTATCGAACCTACACTCTTAAAGCCTCTCCAAAAGTGGGGCAGTGGTATGCTTATGTACTTACCCCCCTTGTCTCCGCTGTTAAAATACTTCAAGAGGTTTGGGATAACCAGGTAGTTCTGGCGCATGTATGGATTGATGTTCTGGTATTTTTCATCATCATCGTCACCGTCAGTTGCAGAGTTCATGAGGGCCTCAAGGAATCCCGCTACCATGAAAGAGACTGCAACGGTAGTAAACCTGGCCGGCGCATCCTTCGCCAGTTTGGAGTTCTTCTGTAAGGACTGCAAGGCTACATTGAAGAAGGCATAGAGTGAATCCCAGGCCTTGCTTCCTTTGCCTTTCCTGTTGAAGTTTACAGAGGCTTCCTTCGCATCATAAGCTGCGTCCTCGTCTGACTTACCCTCTTGTATTGCTGATATGAACACTGAAAACCTTGTAGCATCCTCAAAGACCTGGTTCCAATGTGTGATAGCCTGGGCAGCATTATAGACTGCTTCCCTTGATTCACCTTTCAGTGTACCCCTGCTTACCATTCTCCTGATCTCCCTGTTCAGATCCTTTTCAATCTCTTCCGGGGTCTTATTATGTGAATAGCCGGTAGCTGCTCCTGCATTATAAAACCTTTCTAACATCTGGTCCTCTTCGTTATTCATATTAGGCTTGCCTAGTATGTGCCTTATGATAGCTGGGAAGGACTTTTTATAATTTACAAGGACCTTAGTCCCGGAATTACCCTTTATCCATTGGGTCAAGGTGGCTTCTGGTGCATCCCTCATGAAGTTAGTGAATGGGAATACTACATTCCAGCTGGTCATTGTAGCCTTCATGAAGTTGTTTATCTGGCCTATAAAAGCCAATCCCTTATTCATATCCCTGGCATCCGCAATACCACCAAGTATGCTATGGTACATGTAATTCTGCTTATTCAAGGCCTGAGCAACCGGCAGGTATTTACCTTTGAAGATCATAACGATATCACCATTGAGTTTACGGACTGTTACCTCATGCTCGTCAGCGTTCATCGGGGCTCTTAATTTCTGGTGTTCCCTGTATATTCTGGTTTGTACCCTTCCTTCATCCCATAATGCCTGGGGTGGTCTTTCGATTGTCGGTTCATATTCATAAGTCCCGTCTGGCAGGTCAATCCTGATATAGTATAGCTTCTTAATGGTAGCCATATCGTGTATGTCGTCATTCGCCAGGTTCTTGAGCAGGAGCTTTAACATTGAACCCTTAACCTCATTATCAACCTGTTCGCCTATGGCTTGAAACTGTGTATTAAGGACATATGCCAGTGGATTGTCGGCTAAAGACTTCCTTCCCTCAGCATGTTTGAGTGAGTTGGAAGTACCTGAACCCTTTGTGTAAACCAGGCCCTTAGCTGCTCCCTCTCTCCATCCTCTGAGTGGCACGAAGTACTTGAACTTATCAAGGTATTCCTGTTTCTGTTCAGGAGATATCCGTTGGGCTACTTCCCAGGTATCAAGAATGTTTGATGTGGCAGTTTTCATATTACTCCAAAGATCATCTATAAGCTCTTTAGGTGCCAGCCCTTCAAACTCTTCTACTATATCCTTAGCCAGCTCTTCCGGGTTGGTGTATTTACTTTCCTTCCCTGCCAATGGCATCACCCCTGAATAGTCTTTATTCTCAATAGCCTGAATCAGTTCTTGCCTGGATTCTTCATACTGCTTGGTCTTTGTCCTTATCTGGCCTGCAGAAGCCTTCGGATTATCCTCTAGCCACTTGTTAAGTATCCCTGTCTGATCGTTAGTCCATTCTGTCAGCTCTCTTTCTCTGAATGACGGGTTACGTTCCAGGGCATGTTTGGCAATAAGGTATGGTAGTATATTCTCTCCTGTGAATCCTGCCTTGATCAGCTTAGAAACAGATTTCAGTACTGGCTTCATCTTTAGCTCAGAGAAGTCCTTATACAGCTTCTCCTGCCTTCCGAATGCCAGGCTTATGTCTCGGTATGATTTGGCATCATTGGTCTGCTTGCCTCCCTTCTTTAACATGGTTTCCTCAAACCAGCGTACTGGCAGGTTCATATCCTGAAGATATTCCCGGATACCCTGTAATGTCTCGTGCAGGCTCCGCTTTGTCTCCTTCTCAGCTGCAATATCGGTAGCTGTCTGCAATGGGCCTTCTTCATCTACCAACTTGGAATGTACCCCTGATCCTGGTCCATCAGTCCCTCCCTTGAATAAGACATAATCAGAACTACCGTATATGATTCCATCAATACCAGCCCTGCTAAGGAATTGTGAGGCTGCCTTAGTAGTTCCCAGGGCCTTAGTGAGCATGTCATATACTTTTGATGCTGGTGTTACGTCCCAAACTGCAAGCTCAAGGGCTGCATTGTTTATGCCCTCTGCCTTCATCTGGTCAGCTATCTTAACAGTCTGTGCTGCGGTAAGGTGTTTCTTCGTATTAAGCATGTCCTTACCGGCAATCTTCGTCATATCAGAGCCATAATTGCCCCAAATGTCTGACCGGACCGGATTGATTGACCTGTCATAAACAGTCATGGCGTCCAGGTAGTCTTCCGCTGTTGTGAAGTCTTTACCTTTGGGCTTTGCCTGCTTCTCAAGGTTCTTTTTGCTTTCCCGGAGTAAGCTATGAATATCGCTAGGGGTAAAGTCCACCTTGAAGATATTGCGTAACAGTTCCCTGATCTTGGATATTACCCGATTAAGCAATGTTGGGTTGATATCCTTCTCTGCCATGTCTGCCAGGTACTCTTCAGCAATCAGGTCCGGGTCTTTCGATCTGTAAACCTTACCAATCCGGGATATTTCTTCCTGTTCCATGCTGTCATACACATCGTTTAGCAGCTTCTTGTGTGCTGTCTCTCCTAGTAGTGTCCTTAATCCTTTGTGCGCTACTGCCTCATGTAAAACTGTTACCAGGGCCTCCTGGAAGTTCTTTGTTTCAGCAAGGTTTATCCATATCTCACCTGTTTCATCAACATACAAGCCCGGTACCCGCTTGTTTCCTGCTGTCTTTTTAAGATAATCCTGAACGTCACTCGGGAACTCTGATCTGTTACGTGCAAAACTGACCTTAATACCTAGCCTGTTGGCAAGCAATTCAACCCTTCCCCTGATTTCCCTTTCCTTCTGGCTCTCCTGTCCGTTGTTCTTTGCTTCCAACCATGCAACCGGGTCAACCTCATTAATAATTGGCTGTGCCTGCACTTCTGTTGTAGGGGAAAACAGTACATCACCAATATTGAATAGTAATTTCTGTCCCTGATTCTCTTTCTCGGCTGTTGTGGCTGTTTGCTCCATCTTTTTGAGCATGTCATTCATCCCGGCAAGAGTATTATCATAGTCCTGCAGAACCCTTTTTATGTTCTCAATGGAACCATCCTGAGGGATATCAAACATTGAAGCCTGTTTAACTACTGGCTCTGGTGTCCCGAATAGATCAAGGCTGCTCTGGCTGGCTAATCTCCTGGCTAGCTCGTTCTTCTTAGCATCCCTGGCCTGTACGGTATTTCTAATCCTGCGCTTTATGTCCTCAATCTCTGCTCCAAGAGAAGGGCTGTCAGTGGCAATACGAAGGTGTACCCCTGGATCGTCAGGATCTTCCTCTGGTCCGTTATCTTCTAGGTCGCTAAGTTCATTCTCCAGGTCTTTGAGGCTTCCCCCTTTCACATTCTCTAGGTCCTTGCTCGCTGCCTGGTTCTCACCCTGCATCTTAACCTCTAGTTCTGCAACCTCTTTGGCAGTTTCGTCCAGCTTGGCCTGTTTATCGAATGGCTTGGTGAGAAATTCTTCAAACTCAGGTATGTTAGCCTCGTTCCGCTTCAAGTATTCTTGAAAATACTCAACCTTTTCAGGATATATTTTTAACTGATTCGTAAAGGATGTCAGGAACCCTCCCCCTGTGGTGAATGAGCCTGAAATATCTGTACTCCGGGACGTTGAGCCTTCTGGTGAATGGTCATAGAAAAACTTGTCCGGTCCGATATTGTAAGTAACTCTTATCGGGGCTGCATACCCATTGACCTTAATCATTAAAGGATTAGCATTGTCCGTTGTACTCTTCTTGTAAGCAATGTATTTCAGCATTTCCACATCAAGCCTCTTGATCATAGCCTCTTTGCCTTCTGCTTTCGTGCCTCCCACTGTTACACTGGTTACTTCATTCTTAGGGAAGTCCTTAGCAAATAGCCCTATGGAATGCTTTACCTCTTCAAGTATCCTGGTGTATGTAACCACTGACTGCTTCGCATTCTTCAGGTTGCTCTTTGCCTCAATAAGACTTCGTTCATGGTTGAGTTTGGCTGTCTTTAGCTTTCGTAAATCAAAGGACTTCTGTTGCCAAAGGATAGCGAACTGACTGCCTGATAACTGGCTCATCATTGCATCGAATGACTGATCAGTCTGGTTATTGTCCGAATCATCGTTCATCTCCCTGTCTAATCCTTCGGCCTTCATCATCTGATTGATGAACTTCTGCTTAATGGCTAGTCTCTGGTAGGCTGTTGCGTCCAGTGTCTTTTCAACTCCGTATGTCAGCACTTCAACCGGAAGTCCTAACTGTGAATGGCTATTCCCCTGTCGTATAATCCTGCCATTGCGCTGTTCAAACTTCATCGGCATATCTGGTGCATCAATATGATGAGCAGCTTTAAGAAGGTCCTGAATATTTACCCCGGTGCCTAACCTGGGAGTACTCCCCATTATAAACCTTAATTCTCCGCTACGCACTTTCTGGAAAATACCTTCCAGCTTCGTCCCCTTTTGATCTGATATTATTTCAATCTCATGAGCTGGTACGCCCTGAGCCATGAGCTTCTGTTTAATATCATGATAAAGATTAAACCTTTCTTGTCCTGTCCTTAAATTCGGGGACTGGTACATGTCTGAGAAAATCGCCTGTGTCCCTAAGTAATCTGCTGATTTGTGATACAGCCTCATTGCCTCCTTGACAACCATGTTCGTCTTGCTCCCTGGGTCGTCAGGATTGTCTGGACTTAACAGTCTAAGGTCAATGGCTGCTTGCTTGGCTCTCCCGAATATTACAATAGGGATATGCCTCATAGCTCTCTTCTGTTTACCGGTAAGTTTCTCCCACTCAGCCAGCGTTCTCTTAAATACATTCATCTGTGCCTGTAATGGTTCGGTCTGTGGCATTATAACCTTTGTGAACTCACCGTTTTTTAGCTTGGGTATATTATTGCCCTCTTTGAACTCCTGCACATCATCGGTAAGAACGACATCAGCAACGGACCGGAAAGCCTTTAATAGTTCAGGTGCATTGATATATGATTTGAACCTGTTTACGATCTTGAAGTTCCCGGAAGCGTTAAACTCAAGGGATGGCTCTATGCTTCCGAAGGTCCGGGCAAAATCGTCAAACCTTTCAATCCTGTATGCTTTTAATACATCAGGTGACAGGAACTTCATTACAGTCCATAACTCAGCCATTGTATTTGTTATCGGTGTGCCGGTAGCAAATACAACATTCTTTTTCCCCATCTGCTCATGAATGAACCTAACCTTCATGTGAAGGCCTAAAGCTCTTTGGGACCCTGTGGTATCAATACCTTTGACATTGGTCTGTGCTGTGGCAAAACCTAGCTTCTTGTAAGCGTGTGATTCATCAACAAACAAGGCATCGACACCCATCTTCTCAAACAAGACAACATCGTCTTTGCGCCTGGAAGCCTGAGTTGTTATCTTAGTTGTTACTGCTGCTCCTGCTTTTGCCACGTCTTTAACAGACTTACTCCTGCCTTTGGGCTTCCCTAAGTTCACTAGGTCCTCTTCCAGTGCCTCAATAGCCTTCCTGGTATTCTTGGCTGCAACATTGTTATAAGCCCCATCGTCAACCTCTGCGAGTACATCTTCCAGCTCTGCAATACGTTCCCTTATATACTCTCTCTCTCTAGCAGGATCATCAGGAATGAAGTTCAGGAAGCTCTGAGGAATTATGACTGCATCCCAATCGCCATAAGCTATTTTATTAAGGAGCTTCTGCCTGCTCTCGGATTCCATCTGGTTCTTTGTCGGCACAAGTATCTTTGCCCCAGGGTATAGCTTTTTAAAATCACCCCCAAACTGTTCAAGGGTGGAATTGTTGACCACCATTAAAGGTTTCTTTGCTATTCCTAGCCTACGCATCTCCATTGCAGCGGTAATCATGGTATAAGTCTTGCCTGTCCCAACCTGGTGAGCCAATAAGGTAGTGCCTCTTAATATCCTGCCTACTGCTTTGCTTTGATGTGCTCTCAGTGTTATATCCGGGTTTGCACCTGGGTATTGTTTGAATGAAGGCATGGAGTAATTCTTCTCTACATAATCATTGTACTGATCGTTATAGATTGTCTCCAATGTTTCCATTTCTGTTTTCTGGTTCGGCATCCAGTTAAGGAATAAGTCTGAAATCTCATCCATCTTACCCTGAGCTGCTGCTGTGGCTTCCGGGTCCCTTCTCTCTGTCCTCTGTCTGGTAACCGGATCGTATTCCCGTTTCATTACGGTAGGGGTATGCAGGTTGAGAATCTTATCAATAAGTTCAATAGCTTTAAAATCAGTGGTTGCGTAAGTTCCCTGATTCTTTGCATTGTATTCATTACCTTTGTTTGATATCAACCAAGTACCGGTTCCCTGGTTAAAGAAAACCTTGCAGTCAACATCGATAGTCTCTTTAATAAACCTTTGGACTATATGACCTGGTATCCAGGGAGTGCCTAGCTTGTATTTAATCATCAAGCCCGGTATGTCTTTAGGGATAACCTTCTTGAGTGCGTCAACATTCTTCTTATAATCCGGATTATCTTCAACCAGGGCCTCTGCTACCTTTAACTTAGTTCTTACATACCCTGACAAGTAGGTCTCCTTATCCTCTAACAAGGCATTGGACGGATTTATAAATGCCAGACCTTCTTCCAGGAGCTTGTTTGTTGCTGTTTCTTTGTCGGTCCCTGTAAGTGAGGCTATGTAGTCAATATCTAGCTTGCCCCGGTAACTCATAGATACATTCAGGGCATCTGCAACATTTTCAGCTTTGGTAGGTTCTTCTACCGGGTAGTTAATCCTTTTTGAGAATATGTCACTCTTTGAGATCTCATATCTACGATACACCCCGCCAACCTTATTTGTCAGTATCTTATTTTCTACATCTTCCAGGGCTGACACTAGGTTGAACTCTGAATCATCTTCCAGAAATTCAAGTTTCTTATTCCGGTTGAATGTACCATAAGCCTTTACAAAGGAATCATAGGCTGTGTTTAGCTTGCTGCGTGTATCCTCAATGTCCTGCTCTGAGCTGTCCTTGCTCATTTCACTATCAAGGAGGGCCTTAGCTAGCTGTTTCAGATTTAGATACTCCCTTGTTATGGTCTTGTAGGGTACTGACCTCTTGCCTGAAGTGAAGTTATCATTATTCCAGGCTACTGGATGAAGCTCACCACCATTGACCTCATAGATCGTATCGTCCCGGTCAATTATTGTCCCTTCTTTGTCCCCTACCTCTGAGCCCTTTGCGCCTACCTCTGCTTTTGTAGCTACGGTAATGTTCTCCGGAAGTGACTTAATAGCCTCTTCCAAGAGTGCCTGGGTGTCTTGACCTTTGTCCGGGGTCAGTGTTTCGGAATCACCTGAGTAAAGCCCTCCTTTATTCACCTGGTATGCCAATACCATCTTGCCTAACATCATTTCAGGGTGTTTGATGTAGTACTCATTAACATCAATACCAACCTCTGCCCCGTTCTGGTTTTTTGTCTTGGTTAGTTCTGCTACTGATCTGAATGGTTCTGCGTATGGAGAAGGTGTCGTGCTTAGTCTTTTCTGAAATATCAGCATGTCGCTGGTTACTTCCGTCCCTGCGTTCTCTGAAAAGGTGTTGTTTGGCAGTCTTATTGCTCCGATAAGGTCTGCATTACCTTCTGCTGCTACCCACTCCCTGAACTTTGCACTTGCAGCATTATCCATTGACGATTTAGAGGTAATGAACACCCCAATTCCCCCGGCTTTAAGTTGCTTAATGCCTTTTGCAATGAAATAGTTATGAAGTGAGAAGCCTTTAAGGTCCTTATTCTTTGCATCAAATGGTGCAGTCTGTCCGAAGGGGACGTTTGTCATGATAAGGTCAATGCTTCCGGGACCTTCAACTGCATTTTCATACCCGGTCACCCTCATTGTACCCTCAGGATATAGCTTTGACAGTATCCTTCCGGTAGTATTGTCCAGTTCATACCCTCTGAAACTTGAATTTTGTGCTATGTTCTGTGGAGCAAGACCGAAGAAGTGACCTATTCCAGCCCCAGGGTCAAGCACTGAACCACCTTTGAACCCTAGTCTCTCTGCAATGGACCAGGCCTGCTTGATTATTGGTGCAGGGGTGTAGTATGCAGTCAGAGTGGAAGTAACTGCCTGAGCAAACTCTTCCGCTGTCAGGAGCTTCTTGACTGCCTGATAGTGTGTATAGTATTTCTTAGCCCAATTCTCAGCCTGAGCGTCACTTCCCCATCCTCTTTCTTTAATCCTTTCATAGGTCCTGGCATTCTCAGCATGCAACACATTAGCAAGGCCTCCCCATCCGGTATAGGCTGCTAGTTTCTTCTTCTCTTCGGGTGTTGCGTTACGATTCTGTTTCTCCAGGGTTTGGAGTAACCGTATTGCTTGAAGGTTGGCTGTGATCTTTGCTATTTCACCCCTGGGAACAATGACATCATCAGGGGTAATGACGTGATTAAGACTATTTACATCTCGCTGAACATCTGGTTTCGATCCTGTATCAGGTAGGCTACTATTTCCGGTGTCATTCCCAGGCTGTTCATTATTTCCCACTTCTGGTGTTTTGTTATCTCCAGGTCCGGCTTGGTCGGACTCTTCGGATACGGGAACATCTGGTGCATTGCTTTGTCCCATGCTTCCCTGTCCGGGGTGGACATCAGCAGGTTTGTTAGAACTTTCCCTGCCTGCTGGTTTATTTCCAGTAGGTGTTCCTTTAGTTTCCCTTCTTGGTGCAAAGAGATCAGTAAGTGAGGTTGGTTCTTGATCAACCAGTTTATCCTTCCCACTGACCAGATTGTCTGGTGCGATTGAAGTGTTGGCTGTGTTTTCATTGACCGGAGTATTAGCTACATCTAAGTTATCACTTATATTCGGATTGACAGGTTTATTCCCTGCTAAATCTGCAATGCCATTCATGAAATCATCAGACTGCTTCAGTTCTGGTTTCTTTAGCCCTGATTCTTTTACTACATTTTCCGGGACCGGTTTGCTATCGAATATAGCGTGCATTACAATAGGCTGGTAATGCTGATTTATGGCTTTATCAATCCATTCTTTAGCAATACCCTTGTTTTGCTCGTCTGTTGTAGCATGGTAGGAAGTAACGCTTTGTTGAATAGGTTTCTTGTCCTGGCCTAACTGTGCGAAGTCAATCTCCCCGTTATAAACAGCATCAGAGAACTCCTTCAAGGTCATTTGCCATATTTCTTTTGGCTCCTTCTTCTCTTCGGTGATCTTATTAACGTCAGCTTTCGATACTGTTTCATACTGGTCCATGCCCTCGGCATCAAATTCGGGCCAGTCTCTTACTGCGTTGTAGAACGATTTTAAGTAGGGCTTAATGGCATCGCCCATATCTTGAATCATTGCCTTAACAAAGTCTGTGAACTTCCTGGCACCTGATTCTATATGATAACCAGCTAGGGTTATCCCGGCTTGCATTGTCTCCGGGTCTATTCCCACGTTAAGGTTGCCTAGTTTGCTCCTGAGTATTGCTCTGGCTTTATCGGCTGCCTCCTTAGTAAATACTTTATTGGATTCTCCGTAACCTGACTTGGCTACTTCTGGTTGTTTTCCCTGGCTGCTTTCCTCTGTTCCAGCTCGTACTTCATCTCCCTGATCACGTCCAGCGGGTGTTTCTTCTCGGCTATGGCTCTGATTTTCACCAGGTCCTTTACTGCTTTCAAGACTTGTGCTCTTTCTTCTTCTTGCTTGCTCATTTTGTAGTTCAGTATTAAGGTCGTGTAACTGATCTTCCCGTAACTTGAATGGAAAGGTAGTGAAGTGACCTGGATTAAACTTAATATCCTCAAGTAATTTATCAACATTCAGACCATTTTTGTCTGAATACTCCATCACTATGTCTTTGACTTCGGGGTCGTTCATAATCCCGTCAGCTACTTCTACAACTTCTGGCTCATTGTCAATGTCTGCCTTTATTTGTGCCTCGTCATAGCCTTCAGGTAGCATGTGGTCGGGCATTACCTCTTTCCCCTGGAATCTTTCCAGGGCTTTTAACATATTGCCTGGGGTGGAATACTTCTTGAGTATGTCAATGATAGAGTTAGGCATATCTTTACTCTCCCCTCCATCGGTAAACTGGAAGGCGTTCTCTAGCTTCTCATGAAATACATCTAATGCCACACCATCCTCACTGACAAGTCCTAAAAATTGCAATTTCCGTAACTCTTCGGAGCCTCTTTTGAATCCGGTATCACTTATTACATCCTCTGTCTTAACCTTCCCTTTTCCAACAAAGAACTGAAGTACTGCTTCTTCAAATGAATTGGCAGGGCTATCTAATGCTATCTGTGTCCGGGATTTGCTTTTTTTCTTAGGCTTAACCTGGTATGCAGGTTGCTTGGTCCTTGTGCCATCACCTAACCACTTTTTGAAGTCACTAACCTTCATGGCTGTCACGTTCCCTAGTCCCTTCCAGTCCGGGGAGTAGTTAGAGTTATAAGCATCGGTAGCCTCTTTAGCGGACCGGAAGCCCATCATGACCTTATGTTCATCAAAATTGCCCTGCGTGTCTAACTGGTCAACGACAAATACCCATCCTGACCCTGGGTGATCTCCCAGGAATACATCAACCTGGTCACCATCCTTACCCTGGGTACGTCTGAAGTAACCATAGGAATTGTTCATCAGCTGACTGTGGCTCTTCCCCTTCCTGATCGTTCCGGGTGCGTTCTTTAGAGTTATATCCATTCCCTGAATGGTTACATGCCCTTTCTTTGCGTTCCCTGCTTCGATCTGTGCATCGGAAGGGTGACCATCTACCTGGTCATTGGCTTTTGTAATCGAAACATGATCTTTGTTATGTGCCGGTGCCTGCTTCTCTTGAATATTTGTAATATCTTTCCAATACACATTAGAACAGACACCACCTATTTCCCCTTCGCCTTCTATAGGGTCTAAAGAGTGAACATTTAGAATACCTTCCGTATTGTCAATATCGTCAATCATCCACACCCCTTGTTTTAATACAGTTGTTGGTACTAATCCATCTTTATAAGTATAAGAGACTTCTGCATCAGGATTGATTTCAATGATTTGGCCTTTTTTAAATGATTCAAGTGTATATTTCTCTGCCGGTGCCTGTTTTTCAATTTCATTCTTAGCCCACTGATTGTTTTGATATGCCTCCAATACATTCATTGGTACTTCTTTCCCGGCTGCAATCGCATCCTTAACATGTTGGGGATGGGCTGATTTAGCAATGGCTATTTCATCAGACCCGGTTCCAATCGTAGAAGCATACTCGGAAGGTGTCATTTGCCAGGATTCCTTCTTAACTGGTGCCTGCTTCAATTCAGGATACTCAGCCAGTACATTGTCAGGAATTGTCTCACCCTGCTGTATTGCCACAGGTACAATCCGGTTCTTGTGTTCTGACAAGTACTGCTTCCTTAGTCTCTCAGATGAACCAGGCATTGCATGTTCTGATAGTTTTGTTAATTCCTGATCAGCATACTCCTTACTGGTCATTTGCCAGGGCTGCTTAGGTTGGCTCAATTCTGAGCCGATCTCTACCGGTCCTTTTGCCTCTCCCTGTGGCTCTGACTGTCTTATCCTTTCCTGTTCAGCCTCAAATTCAGCCTTTATCTCCGCATGAATCTGTTTTGCCTCCTCTGGTCCTACCTCCGGGACCTCGTTATAAATCTGCTCAGGTGTAGAATTGGCAGCATCCTCATACATGCCTCCGAAGTAGTCAAGTACCAGGTTCTTTTTCTGCTGGTATGTTGGCTCTCCTGTACTTTTCTTGCTCTCATTGACTGCATTAGCCAGGGGAGTATCAAGATTCGGGGTGTTCTTTGATATGTTTGCCTGTGCTTTGTCAGCCAGGGGTGTGTCAGATTCAATAGGCCTGGCATTGCCCTGTAAATCGGATACCTGCCCGTCCGTTTGTGCGGTAGCAGTTTCATCCAGTACAGGGCTTGCCTTCTTCGCTGTTACAGCTTTGGGTGTGGCCTTAATCGTGTATGTGTCGGGGGTGAAATCATCACCACTATCTTGCATTTGAACCTCAAAGTTCACCTTTGGGTATAGTTCTGTGAGCTTATCCAGGGTTGTGGTAGCTTGTTTGGGAGTGTTGAATACCTGGTCAACGGTATAAGTTCCGTCCTCTGCCGGGGTGATTGACAGCTCGTTCTTACCGTCTGAAATCTTCCGGGCTTTCGCTGGCGCAGGTTGTGTAGGTGGCAATTCGCTGTTTGCTACTTCGCCATTTTGCCCCCTTTGATTATCAGGCTGTTGCAATATCGCGGCTCCCTGATCAGGGTTCGCGGACTGCTGCTGCTGCAATGATGCTACATCAGCTGTATTGGGTTGTGCGCCTGCTGATTGATCACCAATGATATTATTGAACTGGTCCGGCGTTATCTCTGCAAGGGTGCCGGTACCGTCTTTGGTAATCTCTTCAACGGATAATGTACCATCGGCTGCAACATCAGAAACAGTCCATTTCCTGCCCTGGTATTCAATAGGCTGTCCTGGTTGGTAGGCTGATTGTTGCATGGCTGCATCTTTCTCACCCTGTGCCTTACCTGCTTGGTACTCGTTCATTTCATTGTCAAACCATTCCTGGTAGGGAACTGGCTTCTGTTCTACTATGTCAGTACTCTTTATGAACTTAGGACTGACCTTTGAGAAATCAAACTCAGCTGCTTTGAGTTCATCAATGTTATAGGCAGGGTGAAACGTGTCACCATTCACACCGGCAGGCTCTTTAATGAAATACTTGTCACCTAACTTGGTGCTGGCAATGGTCATGGTCGGATTCGGGTCCTCTGCAAGTGTCCCGTTGCCAAACTTTAGCCTTTCCCCGTATGAATTGATTGTGTGTTCTGCATTGTACTGTTCAGTTACGGCAGGAGGAACGTTCAAGGGGCCTGTTGTAAGGCCTGTTCCCTGATCTCCTGTTGTTGGAGGCTGTACTTTGGCTTTATTGGCTGCCATTCTCTCCCTGATACTACCTACACCAGAGAATCCGAAGCCTGTTGCAGCTCCGATAGCTGTTGATTCAACCACTCCATTGGTTAAGCTCTCTATACTCCATTGGTCCTGATCAGGATTCTCGTTTGTTGCAGCACTGATAATGTTGCCGGCAAAGGTGTTTACTCCTTCTGACAAACCTTCATGTACTGGTGCCAGCCATAAGCCTATTCTCTTATAGGCATCACTTATGACCTTCTTCAATCCTGTTTTAACTGCTTCTGTTGCGCCTTCTCTTCCTGCTGACTTTATTGCACTCTTGACCATCTGTTGCATCTCGGCAGTACCATATACCTCTGTAAGGGATTCAAAGAGGCCATAACCTAGCATGTTTGCTACTTTTGCAGGGTCACCCATCTCCGGGTTGAAGTCCTCTAACTTGTCATACTGTTGGGCTGCTGCCTGTGCACCCATCCCTATCAAACCTGCGGGACCTGTAAAGGCAGCGGTTAAGGTTGCTGGTAATGATTCAACTGCACCAAGTACTGTTCTGCCTAATGCCTTCCCGTATTGCTTGTTTTTGATGTAGCTCCCGATTGATTTATCCAGGCTGTTACTCTGGTTCTGCATCTTTTCTGTAAAGGCATCCAGTTTCTTTACTGCTCCTGAGTGTGCCATTGTTACAGCTGGGCTCTGGTTCTTTGTCGAAACTCCTCCGCTTATGTTAGGCCTTAACCAAACATCATCATAATTCTTGAGTAGTGCCTGGCTCTCTTCGGGTGCTAGTGTTCCGTCTTTCCCAGCTTTCTCAATGTATGCCTTAGAAAACATATCAAATGGCAGGTTAGACAATGCATCAACAGCCTGTGGTATCTTCAATAATGACGATACTGCACTGGCTGAACCACTGGCAAGCCTCTCACCCATGTCTCCAATGAAGCTACCAGCCTTTTGCAGGAAGGTAGGATCGGCATTAGTAACCTCCGGTTGTGTGGCTGGTTTGCTTGGTGCAAATTCGTCCAGGTTGATATCATCAGTGTTACCCCAGGGGTCAGCTACCGGACCAGTGCTGGGCGCAATTTTGCGCTCAGTGGGTGATTGTTGTTGAATCTGTTTGAGTGCTGCATTGACATTTAATGTCTTACCCTTTGTAACTTCTGCCATAGATTACTTTCTAGTTAAGGTCTGGTAAATTTGTTCTGCATAAGCTTTTACGCTTGTTGAATCATATCCCTGCTTGGTGAGGTATTGAAATACTGCCTTCCGTTTCTGTTCCGGGGTATGCTTGGCAGATATGCTGATATTCTGAATGAACTGTGCTTCATCAGGAGCTAGGGTACCTGGCTCTTGTGCCGGTTGTACTCCTGCTGGATTCCCGAATGTGTTTAACGGGCCTGCTCCCTGCTGATATGTCTGTGGTTGTTGTGGCTGACTGCCGGGTAATAGCGGAGAAGCAGTTGCCGGTTGTGTCGTTGTGGTGTTATCCTCATAACCCAGGGTCCCTTTAACCTTCTCCCAATTCTTCTTGAGGGTCAGTAAGGCTGATTCCTGCTTAACTGCGTCATTCTTCATCAGGTCTTTGAGTGCAGCATCCAGGGTAGGGTCCCATTTGTTTTTATCCCCTATCAGTTGTGACTGCATTTCAAGTAATTCGGCAGGGTTGATGTAGATAGTCTGCCTGGTTCCGGGTATTATGAAAGGAATATCCTCTTTGCTGGCTCTTACTGTCCTGTCTCTTTTCTTGTTGTATGAAGCCAATAGCCCTTTCTGATACTCTGCATTAGTCTCCCTGTTGAGCTTGGCTTGATTCTCTTGCCTTGACAGAGCGTTCTTCTGTGTTGTTCCCTGGTCTGTTAGCTCGTTTTTGCGCTTCCCTTGCTGGTCTGTAAGCTCATCATTCCTCTTACGGGTGTAGTCATTCTCGGATTTAGTCTGTTCGTACTCCATCTTTTGCTTTTGGAGTTCAGCTGCGTCAGTCCGTCTCTGTTTATCTGCGTTCAATGCCTGCTTATACTGCATATTCCGGCTCCTGTTAGACAGGTCAGTGAGTTTTATCCTGTCCATCCTCTGTGTGCTCTGGTCCTGCAGGGCATCAATCCTGCTTGCTGCATTTGTTATGCCTGGATTTATCCCTCTTGGTTTGATTGTTGCACCCTGGGAGCCACCTATACCCTCAACCAGCAATCGAAACGCATCACCAATGGCATTGGTACGCATGATCTTCTTTTCAGACTCTTGTAGTTGTAGTTTCCGGGCTTCTTCCTTCTTTGCTTCATCTTCATAATTGAAGAGTGAAGAGAATGGGCCAGGGTCTTGGGGTAATGTGGCAGGGGTTGGCATTGTTATTTTGATTTTAACCAGGTGAATAGCTGTTCCAGTAATGGCAATATGTTGATCAGTGCCAAAAAGATGAATCCATAGAGTAAAAGCCTTACCTGCTTAGGCCTGTTTTTGTAGTAACGAAGGTCCTCTGTATCTACCCTGAGCTGTCTGAACTCTTCCTTAGTCTCGGCCTTATGATCTTTAAGCGATTGTGCTACTAATTCGATAGGGCATGTGAGCTGTAATCTTTCAACTACCTTAACTCGGTTTTCCAGATTCTCCGCTTCCTTAGCGAATGTTTTCTGGTATCCTATCACTGTGTCAAGTTTTTGATTGAGGGTTTCAAACCTTTGGTCCAGATAGAGGTCCCGGTAGTCTTTTACTTCTGCTTCTGACATACTGAATATCTTTATACGGTTATTTTTGGTGTCTTTACCTTTGCTTTCCCATTCTTGAATAGGGTGCCGAGCTTATTATCCCACTTGTCAAAGGCTCCTGACGCTCCTGCTTCTGCGAATCCTATACCGGCAGACATGGCATTATTGGTAAAATTGGACCAGTTGGCTGATTTCTGTGCCAGGTTTGCTGCTTGCAGGTTATCCAGGTTCATCTTCTTCATATCATAGGACCCTTGAATCCTGTCTTGCCTGGCTGTTCCCTGTGCTGCTACTCCTGCTACATTGTTGGCATAGTTCTTTTGTACTGCATCAGCTGTGGCTACTGCCTTTTCGTCTGAAGCACCTCCAATAGCATTACGCTGGGAGACCTTCTTCATAGTCTCTCTGTTATTGTTGCGTAAAATCTGAAGGGTTCCCCTGGCTGCCGATGTGTCCAGGTAGTTAGTGTTGTATTCTTTGTCGTACCAGTTTTGTAGTTCAGTCTGCCTTTTCTTTAGTTGGGCTTCTTGTAATTTATTAGCCTGTGCAGACTTGAGAGTACCGTATAACGATCCTGCTGCTGATACCGCTGCTAGTATTCCTCCTATCATGGTATATAATGTTGAGTGTTAATTAACAGGGCTAAACATATATTCTTTACAGTGATTTATGAGGGCAATTAACCCTGTTATCTGGCTTAATAATCTCATAAAGTCAGTGAGTTATAAGAACCTTTGACCTAACTAATTAAATCATTATGAGTAAACCAGCAGTAGCATACACAACAGAGCAGATGGTTCAGATCTTAAAGATGCATGAGCTTAATGCTTTTAACGTCTCAAAGACATCAAAGGAATCAGGAGTATCAAGACCGACACTCCGAAGGTGGGTTGAATCAATGGGACCAGAGGTATTCAACCACAACAACGTACAGGAGATTGTTTTCAAGGTGGATGAGCAGGTCATTGACAGGAAAACCAAACTTGCCAATAGGGTCATGGATGCCAAAGAGAAGATGCTTGAAAGAATCATCAAGCGCATTCCTTCAACAAAGGACATGGATTCTCTCACCAGGGGTATGAAAATACTCAATGAGCTTGACAAGATCGTTATCGATCCTGATAAGGGAGGCGATACGACCATCAATAACAACACATTCGTTCAGTATATAATGGATCAACGTAAACTAAGTAGCAATGCCACAAAAGACAATTGAACTAGCAGGGATAATAAGGAACCTCCCGGACAATAGCGTTCCTGATGGAACTATGCAGGAAGTCATAAACCTTCGTCCCAGGGATGGAGCCTGGCGACCTGTGGGTCCGAAAGTGAAAGAAGTATCCACACCTACCGATGTGAGGTACCTTCACTCTATCAATGAGAACTATGAAGCTGTCATTGGTGTTGCCGGTGGATTCTTAGCTTACTGGCTATACCTCGATGGTGTGTTTAATAAGACAGTTACCACTAGCTTGTCAGTAGGCACCAATGTTTTGAAGTTCGCACAGCTGGACAAGTCTCTCGTTGTAGGGAACAATACCACAAAGGATACAACTGTCCTGATCTTCGACCTGGTTACCTTAACATACAATGCCTTTGACGGGCTGCCTGACTTGCCTGATATCCAGGTGTCACTATATGCCAATGGACAGGAAACAGTTGTAATACCAAGTGGCTCTAATGCTCCTGTCTTTGTAGCAGAAAGCACAAAGTTGATTGCTGACAAAGTAAAAGTAGCTTTATCAGGACCAGTACTGCTCCGGTTTGCATGGGAACTGGTTGACGGTACGATAGTCAAGCACTCGACACCGGTTTATACAACCACTTCGTTCTTTGATTATGTAGATAATGTAAATAATATGCGCTGGAATGGCAGGATGATACTGCTTGGCACAACCATGACCGTTGGAGATAGGATAGCCTTAACAACAACGTACAAAGGAATTATCAAGTCTCTTAATGTCTATGCTACCAGGATGCAGCCATTGGTTGAGAATCTGATGTTCATCCCTACCTTTACTGAGCCATCCATTGCTGATGAATCTCTTTACTACCTGGTACAACAGATCGGAATTGAAGATCTACCCTTTAGACTTGGTGGTACTTTTCTTAACGGTCCAATTCCTCCTCCTTTTGATTCGATGGAAACAAGGGATACCCTGCCGGTTGATAGCTTCTCACATCACAAGCTGCATGGGAAAAGCATGTTCGCCTACAATGCCAGGATATTCTTTGGTGATATAACAATGAAAGCCTACAAAGGGTATAACCCTGCCAGCGTAGTTGAGAAGGTCCCTGGTGGTTTTACCGGAGCAACGTATGAGATAGGCATTGAGGTTGACATTAATGCAGGTGATGGGATCAGCACAGTTTGGAGTGGTTGGGCTACATGCAACTATTACAATGCTGATTCAACACAACCAGCCTTTAATGTAGCCAAGTATTTCAGCTATCCTGATTACAGGGCTACTTATTTCAGAATGTTTGTGCGATCCGGTGGCATAATCAGACAGGCAACTCTTGTCAGTGGTGGATTGATCCCTATCCCTCTCAATAACTTTGCCTACAAACAGGATTTCTCTCATCCGCCATTTCCTTATCCCTTCGTTGACTTTACTGGACCGTTCACTGATCATGCTGTTTCAACTCTGACTGTGAATCCAAATAATAACTATTCAGATCAGAACCGTATCCAGGCATGTGAGCTCAACAATCCACTTAACTTCCCTGCAAAGAATAGTTACAGGGTACAGGGCCGGGTGATAGGCATGTCAACAAACGCAATAGCACTCTCCCAGGGACAGTATGGACAATACCCGGTGTATTGCTTCACCACTGAAGGGATATGGGCTATGAACATAGGAAATGGCGATCTATTGATAAATACAATCAGCCCTTTATCCAGAGAAGTATGTAACAATCCTGACAGCATAACACAGATTGATGGAGGGACTGTTTTTAGCACGACTAAGGGCCTGTATGTTCTTCAGGGTACACAAGCTATTGAAATAAGTCAATCGGCTGAAGGAAGCTATAAAGGAAGGATTACAGGCACATTAAACTATGAAGCGATTGCCAACAATCCAAACCTGTACCAGGTGAAAGCCTATTTATGCTCTGCCTCATTCCTGAATTATATCTCGGGAGCCAAGATCGCCTATGATCAGACAGAGGAACATAAAGAGATAATCATTTCAAACCCTGCTTACAAATACTCATGGGTGTATTCATTGAAGTACAAAAGATGGTTTAAGATCAGCCAGGTATTTACATCATTCGTTCAGGATTTTCCGGTAACATACGGATATCACATGGAAGGGACGACTTATTGCAAGTACTCCTTGTCCGAAGAGGATTACAGTGAGCTGGTGCCAGTACACATGGAGACCAGGCCTATGAAACTTAGCCCTATTGCGTTCAAGAAGATCAATAGAGCTGTTATCGGAGGTTATATCAATAACAACAATGAATATCCTTTCAGTGTAAACCTATTCGGGTCCCCGGATAAAAGAAACTGGTATCTGTTAAATGCCAGCAATACCTTTGGAGCCAGGAGCCAGTTGATCATTGGACGTGCCACATTCTCCTGTTTATATTACATACTGGTAATAGGTGGAAAGGTTGATGAAGAGGCTTATTTCACAGGGGTTGACGTTGATTTTGATGAAACCTTTGGAAATAAACTGAGGTAAAGTCTCAAAAAGTGTAACATAAGTGGAACATAAAAAAACCCGGTCATTAGCCGGGTTCTTCGTTATGTAACTACTAATCTATTAGTTACGCTGCTGCGGCTTTAGCTTCCACTTCCTCCTTCTTCATGTAGGCTATCTCTTTTAGCAGTTTTTTAATTTCAGCACACCTATCCATAAGGGCTAGTTGTTCCTGGTAGGTCATATCGCAGTATTCATGTGTCAAACAATATTTAAGTTGAAGGGTAGAAATAAGGTCCACATATACTAATGGGTGTGTCTCACTACTCTTAAAATTTGAAATGATTGAGCTGGGCGATTGATTGCTTATTGTATTCATCGAATCTAGATTTAGGTTAAATAATGTTAATAAAATGACATGCTTTCAGGGACAAGAACTGCATATAAAATGTAACTACAAAATAATTTCGCTGTATTTTGACGAAGTACGCTAAATAATTCTTTAATTTTTCGACTGCATTATTCATTACCTTCTGCAAAACGCTAAACCATTGGATTTATTATTCGTCCTATCACTCCCAGGTTACGCCAGTCCTCTATTTTCTTGTTAGCTGCCTCAAGAGCTGCTTTAAGGAAAGTTACTTCGTTCTCGGCGGTAAGGAACTGCGCCACTCTTTCCCTTACAGCCCTTAACTCCCTTTGCATTTCCTCAATGGCTGTTTTGTGTTTCTCCAGGTCCTTTATCCTTTCTTCTCTGAGGGTCTTAATCTCTTTTTCCAGCTTCCGGGTATTGCTGGCGACCTTGACCGCCTCCTCTTCCCTGATAGCTTTTATTACCTCGTCCAGGTTGATGTAGGTATGAGGGAGTGTCCTCCATTCTGTTCTCGGCACATAGAACTGTGAGCCACCTAATCTGACTGATTCATGAGAAGCGTAAGCCTCCCGTACTTCTACCCTGACCTTTGCCTGTGTTGATTCCAGTTCTTTTACCCTGGCCATACTGGCAGCGTGATCATTTCTTAGCGCATCTATCTCTGATAGTGGCATTGTTACTGTTGCATTCATAAGCTATCTATTTGGTTATTGGTGTCGATTTAAAAAGGGGATCACCCTCCTCTGGTTCGATCCCCATTAACCTTAGTCTTTGTCGGCTGTGTACATCAGCCTGAATTTAAACACTCTCTCTCGCTTGGTTTAATTGCCTTAAAAAAGAAGGAGTGCGGTTAGGCCTTTAGCGTGATTAGTCCATAATCGTTATTGCCTCCCCCTCCTATCTCTTGTCCCTTTGTACCCCATGTTGCAGGGGTACTTCCTAAACTTCGGTTAACCTCGGTTGTTGCATCTTGCATAATCTCACTTACCAAAGACCAGACATACTTCTCAGGAACCTACTTCGGATGGTTGTTGCGGAGGGAAGATTCGAACTTCCGACCTCTAGGACATGAACCTAGCGAGCTACCGCTGCTCTACCCCGCTAAAAAATCAAAGAACTGTCAATAAAATAATGAATTATCTTAACAAATATAGTGAACAAGAAGTATCGTTACACTATATGTGCAGTATAATTATCAACATTGGATATACTCCTTTCGATTGCTTGTACCCGGTCTATCTCAGCTGCTATTAAAGCTCCTGCAATTACTAGACGGTCCCTGTATGATTTATTGATCATCTTGTTCCATTGGTCATAATCCCACCCTTCTGGCGCACTATCTTCAATGCCATGTATATCTTCAATATTCTCAAATGCGAGCATTGAAGCTGCTTCAGGTAATTGGCCTGCAGAATTGTTGTCAACATCGTACTTAATAGTTTCCCCCTGATCCATTATTTGGTCAGATCGTTCTTCTCTGATACTTGATACCCCCTTCATAGTTTAAGTTTTAGCTGGTTGTGTATTTATGACATTTACAATTCTCACTATTCCCTACCGATAAACTTCTTCCCACCAGGTGACGTGTCCGCTCCCTTCGATATAACTTCTATAATTCATCTGGTGTGAACCACACTTCCTGCATATCCGGTTAAAGGGATTGTGTCCCTGTTTGAATAGTTTCTTTTGTTTATACCAGGATATAAGGCAAATACTTACTGTCAGAATTAAAAATGAAATGAATATGATAGCAGGGTAGTTCATGATTTCTTGTCTAATAATTCATCCAGGGATATGGTAAATAATATTTCCCTATTTAGCTTATTTTGTGTACCTTTTGTGGCTATATAAGTAGTTAGAAACAAGGTGAGCATCGTGCCTTTATATTGCGCGATTGATATTAAAATTGCATATTTACAAAACCTTAATAGATAACTAGACCAAATTTTATGGCTCAAATACAAGGTCAGATTGAATCCCTGAAAAAATTAAAATATGAATTAAAAACTTGTGGCATTCATAGATTTAATTCAATAAAAGAGATAAATGATTTCTTGTTTAATTTTCAAGACGAAAAAGAAGCAATAATCAACACTCAAAAAGAAATCCTTAGAAATGAAATCAAAGATTTAAACCTTAGAAAAAAAGAAAACCAAGAAAAATGTGAGAGAACAAAAAGTAAAACACAAGCTGAAATAGAAGTTAGAATTGACACTATCAGAATAAACATCGATAATCTGACAGCAAAAATAAATAAAGGCCTTATTCATAAGATTTTATATAGCTTCAAACTAAAGAAACAGAAAGAACTATTGGACTATTATAGTTTGAATACACCAATGATTATTAAAAATGCCACCAAGAACATTCAGGAAAAAATCGAGAATGACGAAAATCAACTTAAGTATATCAGTGAAAACAATGAACTAATCATTAAGGAGCGAAGCTTGCCAGAGATTCGAAAACTGAATAATGTCAAAAAAACGATTGAAGATTTGCAACCGCTAATAGCAGGTGCTGTTGGAGAGAGTTTGGTAGTGAAAGAAATAGAGAAATTGCCCAATGATTATATTTTAATCAATGACTATAACCTGAAATTTAATCCACCAATATATAAGAGGAATACTAATGATAAAATATTTTCAATTCAAATCGATCATCTTCTAATCTCAAAATCTGGTATTTATATTTTAGAGACAAAAAACTGGAGTAAAAAGTCTGTTGAGTCTTTGGATTTAAGATCTCCAGTTGAACAGATCACGAGGACAAGTTATGCTCTTTTTCTAATTGTAAATGACGCAAAGATTAAATTGACTGAACATCATTGGGGGAACAAACAGATTCCTATCAAAAATATTATCGTAATGATAAACGAAAAACCCAAAGAAGATTTCAAATATGTAAAAGTAAAATCATTAAAAGAATTGAATAAATATATAACCTATTTCGAACCGATTTTCACTGAAGATGAAGTTGACCGGATTTCAAAATATCTTATTAGAATTCAAGATTAAAAAACCCTGTTTCTAACACGGACAATATGGGTAAGTTGTTTGTCACACTTTTTGCTTTTACTCCTGCCTCCGAGACAGATTTGTAATGGTTCTTGCACCCGGACACGCGCATCTGCAAGCAATTAAACTCCTGCACTGTGACAGTTTTCTGGCTCCGAGACAAATTGTACCGCGACACTGCGCCAGTGCCCATAACCAAACTTGTAACCGGGGATAAGTTCAAGGCTCCGATCAAACTTGTACCGCGATCGCGCCTGCATCCAATAAAATTTGTACCATGACGGCAAAAAGTGCGCCATACCCTCCTTGCACCGGGACAGTTATATGGCTCGCCTGCCGGCGAGTACCAGGACAGTTGCCGGATGCTGCGTCGGGTAACACAACCTCCCCATATTGCCGGGCCGTTAGGTGTAAGAATTTCGTCGCAATACCGAAACATCCAACGTACAAGCAAGAGGTTGGCAGGTCGTCCCGGCTCTGCCAAACACATGCCTTTTTGCCAACCCGAGACTACTATATGAGAACGATTCTGTACTTTTAAGATTATTTCTAAAATAATTTATACAAAACTTAGATTGGTCAACTTAAAATTAACCTTATAAGCAAGTTAGCACACATTCCATCAGATACTCAGTTAAATTCTTATGCTAACGAGAAATAAGAATGCGGGTTTGGATAACAAATTGTAAATTGCAGAGATTTGATTACATAACAATAAACGGTTTTTCAGTTAGTTAATCAAAAAAATAATGTGCGCTAAAAACGAGTCATAGCCAATGCAAAAAGACATCCAGACATATAAGTTTTGCTTAAACATAAGAAACTAACTATAAATGGAAACAGTACCTGAAATAAAAATTCCTTATGATGAATTAAAATCTTTAGTAATTGATTCAATTAAGGAATGTGGAAATCCTTTTCAATTCAAACACCTTTGTAATACAATTGGTAATAAAGTTGTAAAAAGAGGAATAGTAAAAAGTCCACATCCTGATAGTTTTCAAGTTATTTATTCCCCTTTACAAAAAAAGGATGAAAATAGAGTTCGTGAAATTCTGTGGGATTTAATTATCGAACGTGTATTAACAATTGGAGATTATCAAAACGATTCTTGGCCTCATTTAAGTCTAACTGAGTATGGCGAAGAAGTTATAGAATCAAATATGCCTGTTCCCAACGATACCAATGGCTATCTAAATAGAATTAAAAAAGAAATTCCCGATCTTGACAGTGTTATTGAAATATACCTATCCGAAAGTATTAGAACATATAATATTAATCAATTATTGTCCGCAACGATTACCTTAGGTTGCGCATCAGAAAAAGCCCTTTTACTATTAATTGAAACCTATAGAGATACTTTTAAAGATAATACAAAGCAGGAAAAATTCATTAAAAAGACCGAAGGTAAATTTATTAAAATTCAATTCGATGAGTTCAATGAGGATTTTAAAGGTATAATTGGACAATTGCCCTATGAATTAAAAGATAATTATATGAATACATTAATTGGAATTTTTGAGATGATTAGGTGTAATAGAAATTTAGCCGGACATCCAACGGGGAAACAGATAGATAAAGACACATTATTCGCTAATCTGCAAGTATTCATCCCATATTGTAGGTTTATATATGAATTGAAAAGATATTTTATAAAAAATAAGCACTAAAAAATGGTAGCACACACATAAATATTATATCAAAGAAAAAGGGCAAAAGTAATTTAACTACAAATAGATTGTCATAATTAAACCGAAATAATGTGCTCAATATCAGCGTATTTTATAAAAACAAAATGTAAATTTGTTAGGTCCTTTTATTGCGAATGTCTTAACCCCCCAAATAGCTGGACATAATTTGAAAAACAAATTAGGTCTGATTAAATTTGGGAACTATGACAACAACAAGAAGAAAATTTACACCTGAAGAACGAT
>Ga0182021_10000256_pt1 | contig 53861 bp, 44 predicted proteins | sample 612E3MmetaG_FD_120493 | JGI IMG/M metagenome (GOLD analysis project Ga0182021, IMG submission 120493) | Permafrost microbial communities from Stordalen Mire, Sweden - 612E3M metaG (Illumina Assembly) | ecosystem: Environmental > Terrestrial > Soil > Wetlands > Permafrost | place: Sweden...
ATCTGCTGTTCGATACGAATGCCGGGATAGGTGGTCTGGAACTCCCGGCAGAACCATTTAATTGTCGCTAAGATGCCCAGATGATCCAGAAGGGACGGCCTCAAATCCTGTTGAATCCTTCTGGCTTCTATGGCGATGTTTCCAATCTTTCAGTTGATACGAACTCCAAAGCTATTTCCTTGACACTCCAGCTTGTGGGTGAATTTGAAGCAGTCACAATAAATATTTCGAGTTATGAATTCATTGAAAGAGACGGACAGGATTGCTTTATTGTCAGGGAGTTCAGTACCTCAAAAAGCTGGCTTGACATTGCGGTGAAGAAATATGTTCCCAATCTTCAGTTTAAAATACCTTCTATTATTAAAAAGCTTGGATAACAGGCGGCGTATAACAGCTGAAATGACGGTCACTCCTCTGTAAATTTTAAGATATTGACAAAGGTTCTTAAAATTTGAAAGCTTCTAAAAAGAGGATGAAAACCCTCCATTTCCTTCGTCCCGAAATCCTCGCAGAAATGCGGGGGTTTTTATCCCCCGGAATATTTCCTTTTTGTTGACTTTTCCCTTTTGAAGTGTAAAATCCAAAAAAATTTTTGGGATGATTCTAGGGAAAAGGCTTTTAAATTAATGAGCATAGAAAAAGAATGAATTGCCAGTATAATTTAATGCACGTAAAAAGAGTGTTATTGTTATGGTCAGTTGCAGTGAGCTTCATTGCATTGTTTGCGGCCTGTACATCGCTTCCAGAGCCTACCCACATCCGCGCTCTTGATCCCGTCGCGGAGCGAATCCGGACTCGCATCAAGGCCGCCGGCGGTACAACGCAGTTCCGGGCAGGGGGCGAGCCGATCTACGCAAGCATGGCGCTCAACGGCTTCTACTCGCGGCGTCTCTACCACCCGGCGTGGAGCGACAACAGTGGCCCCACCCGGCTGGTCGACGACCTGGTGAATGCCCTTCGCCGTGCGGATATTGAGGGGTTGCGGCCGAAAGAATACCACCTCGCCGCCATTGAGACACTGCTCGCGGCGGTACGCGCCGACATCCAAAAAGGCTTAGTGATAGTTCCCGACCGATTGGCGGAGTTTGATCTCTTGCTTACGGACGCGTTCCTTGTTTACGGGTCCCATCTTCTATCCGGCCGAGTGAATCCAGAAACCATCCAGCCGAATTGGGTGGCGACTCATCAGCGCAGCATCGATCTCGCCGCGGCGTTGGAGGCCGCACTGGCGTCGGATAATATCCCCGGTAAACTGGCAACACTGGCACCACCTCAGCCGGGCTTCCGACGGTTGCGCCAGGCGCTGGCGCACTACCGCGAGTTGGCTTCGCGGGGAGGGTGGCCCACAATCCCAGACGGGCCGACCCTGAAGCGGGGTGATCAGGGCTCTCGAGTGGCGGCGCTTCGCGAGCGGCTAAGCCTCGACGGTGACCTCGAGGCGGCTAAGCGGGAAAAAACCGCCCTGTTCGACGAGGCACTCGAGCAGGCCGTGAAACGGTTCCAGCGTTGCCACGCTCTGAAAGTAGATGGCCTAATGGACGCTGCGACCCGCGCCGAGCTCAATGTAAGCGTGGAACGCCGCGTGGAACAGTTGGAGGTGAATCTCGAGCGCTGGCGCTGGCTACCGCAGGACTTGGGACGACGTTATATCCTCGTGAACATCCCGGCATTCAAACTCGAGGTAGTGGAGGATGAGGCAATAGTGTTGGCTATGCGGGTCGTGGTCGGGAAAATTGGTGACCCCACGCCGGTTTTGAACGCCACGATGGATTACATCTTTCTCAATCCCTACTGGAACGTTCCCCACGAGATGGCGGTTAAGGAAATTCTCCCGCGCATCAAGCGCGACCGATCATATCTTGCGCAACACAACATGCGTGTGTTCAAGGGCGCGGGACCGGAGGCTCGTGAAGTCGATCCCAAGACGGTCGATTGGTCGGCAATCGCCCCTGATGACTTCCCTTACCGCCTGCGCCAGGATCCAGGGCCGCTCAACGGCATGGGGCGTGTCAAGTTCATATTTATCAACAAGTTTGATGTCTATCTTCACGACACGCCAGGTCGCTATTTGTTCGAGAAAACACAGCGGGCCTTCAGCCATGGATGCATCCGGATCGAGAAGCCGATTGATCTTGCCGTCTATCTGCTCCGGCAAGATCCGCGCTGGAATCGTGACGCGTTTTTACGCGATCTGGAAAAAAAGGGGAACCAGTGCGTGACGCTGCCGGAACAGATACCGATCTACCTGGTTTACCGGACTGCCTGGGCAGATGGGGACGGAACGATCCAGTTTTGCCCGGATATCTATGGCTGGGACGCGCCCCTTTTGGGGGCCATGCGAGCACCCTTGCCCACCAAAGAAGTAGTCGACACACAGAACTAGGTGTCCTTGGAGGCTATTATTTCAGCCAGACATTGCGGGGAAAGGTAACGGGGAAAAAATCAATGAAGCACATGCTCATCCGATAAATTTTTTAAATTTTATTGACTTTTACCCGATTTGGTTGTAATCTTTTTTATAAAAAATGTTAGCTAAGGGAACCGATGTAAAAAACTAACCAAGGGGTGGAACAATTACAGTCCTTCCTGGTTTCCAAATTTAGCATAACTATCCATAAATATAATTAGATTATTAATGGTTAAACTGAAAGGAGAAAAGCTTATGAAAAAATTTACTTTTTTATTAATCCTTCCGCTATTCTTGGGCCTGGTTTTTTCCGGTTGTTGCGCTCCCAAACTGAGTGAAGTTAAGATGCCTCCTCCAGCGCCCGTAGTAGTCCAACCGGCTCCGGAACCTGTCCCAGCCCCAGCCCCTGCTCCGGTGGAGCCAACGCAGGAAAAGGGTTAATTAAACAAATTATTTCTTCACCCCAGCCCCTGAGCCGGAGGATCATAACCTTTGGCTCAGCGGTCTTCTGGCCAACCGATATCGGTTCATAGTGCGAGATGACCCTTGTTTTTTGAGGCTGTTTTTTGCGTGATTGAGAACGATGCTGGTCATTCAGGTGGCAAGGGTTGCTTCGCCACAAAACGTTTTGATCGCCCTAAAGCCGGCAAAAGGCTTCGTGGGCAACCTCGTCTGCTTTCTCGTAATCTCCGGTCATCCGAAAGGCAATGTTAAACATTTTTTCTGATACCTTTCCACCAGGACCCCAAAGGCTTCGGCATCGCCCTTTTGACATTGGGATATAAGGGTGAACTCATCGTATTGAGCACAATCTACTTTATGAGACATTAAATCTGACTATTATGTTCCCCGCGACTTTTTCAGGGGCAATTAAATATTATTTTACCAGAAGAAACAGACACGGGAAATGATATAGCCCTTTCAGCGCTGTTGAAGAAACTGCCTCCAAGACTTTGAGACCCATTTGCAAATGCCACTGTGTTTGAGATTGCCGTTCAAGGGAAAAAGAGAGGGTTCACCATTCACAAAAAACAGGTTACGTTTTGAACCTAATAAAACAGATTATCTTTTTAGTAGTGTTTCCCAAAGTGTGTTGAAAGAGGCCGCTGCCACGGGATCAGCCTGTTTCGTGCTCCACACCTATTCTCCAAAACCGATCTGGGCTAACACATATTTTCCAAACCCCATCTGGCCAATTGCGGCAAAGCCGGTAGTAACTTGTCCCAAACCAAATTCTATCCCTATCGCAATTTGCCCCACTGCTGCCCAACCAGTCGAAGCTTGTCCCAAGCCAAACAGAAGGCAAGACCTTTGCATCGCAAACAGCCCATAATTTACTTATAACCACATGAAATAATTTGTATAATGATGATTATTTTATCCCAAGGAGATCATCCATGGCAGGCAAATTCACCACCCCCGGTTTTGCCGATTACTTCGTAGGGCAAAGAAAACATGGAGTTTCTTCAATGCAATGGCATTTAACCTTAAAAAGGTGGAAGCGATGGTGGAGTAAGGAGGATGAGAGTCCCAAAACCTCCCTCAAGAAGGGAAGGATGGGACGCAAAAACGGGGATCGCGGTACAAACAAGTGCTTGGTAGAACAAAAAATTGAAAAAAGATAACGGTAAAGATAGAAAAATCAGGAAGTCGAGATTATGCAGGTCTTGATTTTAGACACCGAATAGTCACTATTTGGACACCGGAATTTTATCGTTTTTAATAGCCTTTTTTATAATGTGAAAAAATGGAAAAATAGGATCACGCCTTTTGTGAAAGGAGAATCACAGACAACCATAAGGAAAGAAAATCTTGTACCCCAATTTGTGCCCCGCGAAAAAAATGGCATAAAAAAGGGCTACAAAATATTTGTAACCCTTTGAAATTATTAATCGGGGCGAGAGGATTTGAACCTCCGACCCCCTGAACCCCATTCAGGTGCGCTAAACCAGACTGCGCTACGCCCCGATTGAACATCAGTTACTTGATATGGATTAAATCCCTAAGCCTTTTTTCAACTTCCTCCAACCGTAATCTCCCTTTTTTCAGGGCTTCCTCCAAATTGGTAATTTGCGCGCTTCGCTGTTCAAATTCGTCCGTCAGATTATTGACCTGGATTTTGATATTTTCCATATCTTTTTTAATGACCGAGATTTTTTGCGGATTTTCATTGAGCATTTTTTCAATCTGAGCCTTTTCCTGGGCCAATTTTTCCTTTTCTTCCTTGAGGACGGTGCGTTCGTGCCGTTCAATGACGCTTTTTAAAATACTTTTGAAGTTTTCTTCATCTTTAATGTCCCAGGTTAACTTCCCTGATTCTTCTTCGCAAGCAATAAATTTAGCATTACACGAGGTATTCATGCAATGAAAGAAATGACTGGTCGTGCTTGGGGGAGCATAGGTCATATTGGCCGGGTATTTCTCTGAAATGATCTTTTCTAAAACATTACCGCAACTATCACAGAGATACTGTGCAACCGGCATTTTGTTACGTCTCCTTTTGCCTCGTCAAAAAAAACCTGTAAATTCCCTATGATCTTTAAATAAATAACACACTCTGTAAAAAAAACAAAAAGATTTTTCAGTAAAAAAATCAGGGCTAGTTTCCACAAGAGCGTTTCTGCCCCTTCCTTCGAGGGGATGACCTCTTGCAGAAATCAATAACGAACTAAAATTAATTATTTTTTCTTCGGGGGCAGTTGAAAGTTAAGAATTATGGGCAATCTTTTTAGCCTTGAAAAAAATTTTTCTCGTTTCTGGAATAAAAGCCCTTGGTGATCTGATGAAAGGTGGTTTAAGAAAATTTTAACACCTTGTCTTTTTTGAAAGCTCCTTGGCTCACAATAGTAATGCCCGGGGTTTTTACCACCCGTCCGATTATTTTTGCCTTGATCCGGTGGTTAAGAGCAATTTTGATCACACCCTCAGGTTCAGGGGTGACGACGATCATCCCCTGGCCCATATTCCAGGCCTGATAAGCTTCGTGATCGGAGACGTTGCCCAGTGCCTGACAAAAGGAAAGGATATCGCCAGGAGGAAAGGGGCTCTCTATCTGAGCGCCTAATTTTTGGGGTTTGAGTATTCTGCCCAGCTTGCCGGGCATTCCTCCGCCAGTGATGTGGGCGACGCCGTGAACCTTTGCCTGAGGCGTGCCTTCTACGCCGCCGATCATGTCCACAATGGCGCGCGTATAAATGCGTGAGGGTTTAAGCACCAGCGCACCCAGATTTTTTTCGTCCACGGCTTGGGTATGCCAATCCGCGCCGAGATAGCGGGTCAAAATTCTGCGGGCTAGGGACAACCCATTTGAACGAAAGCCTTCCTCTTGTAAGCCCACCAAGGCATCACCGGGCTTAATTTCGAACCCCGTGAACATCCGCTCTTTCCGGGCAAACCAGATCACTCCGGCACTCCAGTTATAGTTAAACGGGCCGTAACCGTGAACGCGGACTCCCAGCTCCGCCAGTTCTCCGTTGACGACCGCGACTTGAGCTTCGCGGGCGGCTTTAACATAGCCGTCGGCCAGCTGTTTAATGAAATTCACATACGATTCATCGTCTCTTCCCAGGGTGTTGACATCCAAAACGGTTCCCACTAAAACCGGTTCACCTCCCCTGACTACCGCGTCATCGCAGACCATGGCGAATAAATCAAAGGCGATGGTGTTGTGGCAAGCGATCCGTTCTCCGATCTCGACTTTCGTTCCCACGCCATCAAAGCCCACTCCCAAAACCGTTCCCGCGGGAAGCTCCCCCACTGCCATCATCCGCAAGCCGGTAAAATCATCAAACGGGGTAATCACTTCTCCTAATTGATGGGAGCGGTTTTTCCAGGTTTTGCGAGCGGCCTGATAAAGAATTTGGGATGCTTTATCCCCTTGATGAATATCGACCCCAGCTTTCTTGTAGTGTTGCGGCATAAGAGTTTTCTTGGCGAAAGGGTTTAAAAATTAAGGCGCTGAAAGTAAAGATCAGTGTCTTCCGGCACCAGCTTATTTTTCATAACGGAACCCATGGGGGATCGGCTTGCCATCAAAGCAGAGCGTGCCGGCTTCATCCCTCCCGTAGCGGCCTTGAGCCAGATATTCGATGGTTTTCGGAAAAATCAGCCAGTCCCCGTTTTCTTTAAGACGCTCCTGGTTAAAAGCCTCGGCTTCCTTGAGATGCTCGGGATTGGAAAGATCCCACTCTTTTTTTACTATCACGGGCAGGGGGGGGGAGATCATGAGAATCGGCCCCTGGTCAACCGCGTCTTCAATAATGTGGGTGGTAGCGGCAATGGTTTTTTCTCCGAGTGCGATTGCATCCCGCACCGCGTGGGCACCCGTGAATTTTCGTCTGCCTCCTTCCTCAACCGAAAGGTCAGCCGGGTGAACATTTACCCCCAGAAAGGCATGAATAAGAGGAGAGGTGACTACGCTCATGTACCCGCCATAAATCCCAACTTTGACTTCAAAGGAGGAAAGGGCCTTTACGGTTTCAGCGTCGAATTCCGGCCGGACACTTAAATCATTCCGCTTTTTCCCCCGCTTGGCGTAAAACCCGGCAATGTCGCGGGTTATCACCGGAATATCGTATTCCATTCCGATGTTGGATGCATTGCTCTTTCCGTTGTCGCTGAAAAGAACAACTATTTTAAACGGTGATGGGCTGGCTTGTTTTTCGAGTTTTATCTGATGCTCCAGAATTTTTCGGATATTGGTTCCTGACCCGGACATGAGCCCCACTAATTTCAAAGGGCCTTCTGCCGGATTATGAATGGGTTTAATCATAGAGCCTTCCTTTTAATAATTTGATCCGTGTTCTCTCGAAAAGAAGCACCGGGCCGATCGCTCGGGCAGGGTAAATTTCAAAGGGAATCCATCGGTTGCCCATTTGATCAAAATTTAAATCATGGCAAAAAAACATCTTAACAAAATATTCTCAGAAGTTCAATGAAACATCCGGTAATGTCAATTATTGTGTGTCAGTGCAAGAAAAGCGGTAATCGAATCGTTGCCTGTTTTAAGTTTTCGTAAGTCAATACTGCGGACAGAATTCTTTCCATGCTGGGGCGGCCTGAAAATACTCCTATGGGTCGAGTTCTTCTAAACATACCCTTCCCTTGCAAAGGGATTAAAAATCAATTATTTTTATTCTGAAAATCAATTTTTTCAGCACAGTGGAGGGCAGAAATGGAGAAAATTATAAACATTCATGTCGAAAAATTACCAGAAGGTGTATACTTGGCGACCCCAGATGACATCCAAGGGCTTGTGGCTCAAGGACGCATGATTTGGGAAATCCTAGAAATTGCCAGAGATGTTGCTCGCAAGTTACTTGAGGCACAAGGGGAAGAACAGCGATTAACCAAATTGTTTTCCGCTTCAGAACGCTTTGATTATCCTTTAGTTTTAGAGGTCTAATGGTGGGCAGTTTGTCGGGGTTTCGGTATCGAAAAATTGTGGGGCGCCTTAAAGCGCTGGGTTTTTCTTTCGAGCGCCAAGTAGCCGGTAGTCACGAGATCTGGTTCAATAAATCAACAAGAAGATTTACTGCAATTCCAAACTATCCTGTGGTGATGTGCCAAAAGGGGGACATTACGGGCCATAGTGAAACAAGCCGGTATTGATCCGGAAGCATTCCTTAAGGCATGAGATATTTGGTTTTGCCCCCTAACCACGTTAACCATAGAAACCCGAGAAACGATAAAGTTGTTTTAGAACCAACCAGAACAAACCTTGACATTTTTCCCATCCTCACCTACACTTTCTTAAAAAAATTTTCTTTATTTTTTATTGAATCAACCTGGCGAGAAACCCAAACGCATGGTAGCAAAAATAGAAATTGCTCTTAAACCCGAGCTGTTTGACGCCGAAGGGGCGTCGTTAAAAGCGCAAGCACAGGACTACTTTGGAATCGCCGTGGACTCAGTGCGGTTGATAAACATTATTACTCTTGATGCTGAGTTCACCGCAGCGCAACTCGAAGAGATCAGAACCAAGATTTTCACGAACCCGGTCATTCACATCTCCGGCTTTGACGCCCTGGCGATTGAGTTTGATTGGGCGGTGTGGGTTGGGTTCCGGCCTGGGGTGCGGGACACGGCGGCAAGCACAGCCAGAGAAGCGATTGAAGATCTCCTGAAAATTACTTTTAAAGAAGAAGAGGCGTGCTACACCTCAAAGCTTTTCTGTATTCGGGGCAGGGGCTTGGATGAGGGAAAAGTGAACCTCATTGCCCGGGAATCCCTTGCCAATGATCTTATCCAGCAGTGGCAAATTTTTGAAAAAGGCAACCAGGACGCAAGAAGAAATATCGGCTTAACGGTTCCGAAGGTTGTGTTGAGCCATATACCAACGGTAAGGGCTTTTTCTATTGATAGTGATGAAGAGCTGATGCGGATAAGCGATGAGCGAAACCTCGCGCTTAACCCCCGGGACGTTCCGACGATCCGGGAATATTTTCTCCGGGAAGAGGTAAGGAGCGAGCGGAGAGGAGTGGGGCTTGATCTCCCCACGGATATTGAGCTTGAATACATTGCCCAGGCCCGGTCTGACCATTGCAACCACAATACTTTTAAGGGGCTTTTCCGCTATAAGGATCTTTCGACCGGAAAAGAGACGGTCGTGGATGATCTTTTTAAGACCTGCATTGAAGAGCCCACCCGGGACATTCAGAAGAAAAAACCCTGGGTGGTTTCCGTGCTTTGGGATAATGCGGGAGTGGGAAGGTTCGATGACCTTCATTACTATACTGTCACCGGCGAGACGCACAACAGCCCTTCCAACATGGAGGCCTATGGCGGTTCCATCACCGGCATTGTGGGCGTTTACCGGGATCCGCTCGGGACCGGTTTAGGGTCAAAGCTTATTTTGGGGATGTACGGGTACTGCGTTGCCTCCCGGGATTACCAGGGAGAGCTTAAGCCCCGTCTCCACCCCCGAAGGCTTTTGGACGGCGTTATCACCGGGGTTAAGGACGGAGGAAATAAAAGCGGCGTGCCCACGCCTTTTGGCAATCTCTTTTTCCATGAAAGTTATCTGGGTAAGTGTTTGGTTTTTGTAACCGCCCTGGGAATCATGCCTTGTTCCGTTCAGGGACGGCCGAGTGAGGTGAAAACCACCACTCCCGGAGAGCTTATCATTATGACCGGTGGCCGCGTGGGAAAAGACGGCATCCATGGGGTAACTGCCGCTTCCGAAGGGTTTAGCGAACACACGCCCGCAGGCCATGTCCAAATCGGGGATCCGTATACCCAGAAGAAGATGCATGACTTTTTGCTTGAGGCGCGGGATGAAGGGCTGATCGCTTTTATCACCGATAATGGCGGGGGGGGGCTTTCGTCCTCCATTGGGGAAAGCGCCCGGTTCAGCAATGGGTGTGAGGTTGATTTAGCTAAAGTCCCGCTTAAATATGCGGGGCTTGACCAATGGGAGATCTGGATTTCAGAATCCCAGGAGCGAATGACGGTCGCGATAAAGCCGGAGCATGAAAAGCGCTTTATGGAGCTTTCCCGCAAACATGATGTTGAAAGCACGGTCATCGGGAGATACACCAACACCGGCAAGATCCATATTCTCTATCAGGGGAAGACCTGCGCTTATATCAACACCGAGCTTTTAAAATCTGATTTTCCCCAGTGGGAGTTTGATGCTGAGTGGATGCCGCCCGAACACCGTGGTTTGTGCGAACCGGTCATCATGGAACCAGAAGACCATGCGAGCCTTCTCAAAGACATGCTTTCGCGGCCAAACCTTGCCAGCAAAGAATGGGTTATCCGCCAGTATGACCATGAGGTTCAAGGGGGAAGCGTGATCAAGCCGCTGGTAGGAAAAGAGCGGGATGTGGCAAGTGATGCGGTTGTTGTTCGGCCGATTTTGGGATCGTATCGGGGCCTGGCTGTTACGCAGGCCATCAACCCCACCTATAGTCAGATTGATACCTACCCCATGATCGGGTGCACGATTGACGAGGCGGTGCGCCGGCTCGTTGCCGTGGGTGCGAAGCTTGACGATATTGGCGGCGTGGATAACTTTTGCTGGCCTACCATCCAGTACCATCCGGTTTCCAATCCGGATGGCAAGCTCAAGGCTGCCCAACTCGTCCGGGCAAACGGGGCGCTAAAAGATTATTGCCTTGCCTTTGGTATCCCGTTGCTTTCCGGAAAAGACAGCATGTATATCGACGGCAACCTTAAGGGGCGATATGGCGAGACCCGGAAGATTTCCGGCCTGCCGGCGATTCAGTTTACCGCCACCGCCGTGATTGATGATATCCGAAAGTGCGTGACCATGGATGTTAAAATCCCGGGGGATGCGGTGTATGTTTTAGGCGCAACGCGCAATGAGCTGGGCGGATCAGAGTACTATGACCGCTTTGGCTGTATCGGACTCAATGTTCCGAAAGTAAATACTGAAGAGGTCATTCCGCTCTATCGCGCGTTAAGCACGGCCATTCAGGAAGAACTGCTTGCTTCAGCGCACGGGATTTACCGGGGGGGCTTAGGGGTTCACCTCGCATTAGCGGCGATGGCTGGTTGCCTGGGTTTAACGGTCGACCTCGGCGCGGTGCCTGTGGAAGAAGACCTGACCAATGACCGCATCCTTTACTCGGAAACCCCGGGGCGGTTTCTTGTCACCGTTGCTCCGGAAAACAAAGCAAAGTTTGAAGCGGTTTTAAAAGGATGCTGTTTTGCTGCCCTTGGCGAAGTGACGGAAGAACCACGGCTGAAAATTAACGGAGTGAAGGGTAGAGGAACACTTATTGATGCGGATATCGCGGAATTAAAACACGCGTGGAAAAAGACCTTTGGGGCGCTGAGATGAAAAAAGTAAAAGCACTCGTTTTGACCGGCTACGGGCTGAACTGCGACTATGAGACTGACTATGCCTTAAAAATAGCCGGCGCCGAATCACGCCGCGTTCATATAAATGAGCTGATCAAGGGCGAGACGGTCGGGCATCGGGAGTTTTTGAAAGATTACCACATTCTGGTTTTTGACGGGGGGTTTAGCTGGGCTGATGACCACGGGGCGGGCGTGCTCCTGGCCAGCCGTTTTAAATTTAACCTCGGCGCCCAGATTGAGGAGTTCATTGCTGAGGGAAAGCTGATCATCGGGATCTGCAACGGGTTTCAGGCATTGGTAAATATTGGCCTCCTTCCTGGCTTTGCGGGCAACTATAAAGCCCGCGAAGTTGCTCTTACTTTTAATGACTGCGGAAATTTTCGCGATGACTGGGTTTATCTCAAGACCTTGCACTCCCCATGTGTGTTTGCCAAAGGGATTAAAACCATTGAGCTGCCGATTCGTCACGGGGAAGGAAAGTTCTTTGCTCCGAAAGAGGTTGTCAAAAGACTTTTTAGCGACCATCACGTTGTCTTCCAGTATGCCACCCCTGACAATAAGCTGGCGCGGGGCAAATTCCCGTATAACCCGAATGGTTCTCTCCGGGATATCGCTGGAATCTGTGACCCCACCGGACATGTCCTTGGCTTAATGCCCCACCCTGAAGGCTATAACCATTTCACCAACCATCCGGACTGGACCCGGAAAAAAGAAGGCCTTAAGCGCCAAGGCCTCCCCTTGCCGGAAGAAGGCTTGGGGATTAAAATCTTCCGGAACGGGGTTCGTTATTTGGAAAATAAAATTTTTTAATTTACCAAGCATATCCGGACGAGCACATTCATTCGCAAAAATTCCACCCCCTAAGCTTTTTACATTTACCTATATTTTTTTGGAGAGATTTTTATTGGGAAAAGAAGATGGGGCTCGTCCACTGCCGGGCGGCAAGACAGATTGAGACATAAGGTGAGGTGAAAGGAGGAGTTTGTGGCTCAATTCTTGACTTAAAAAAACAATCGCTTTAAATTTAGTGTGGTGCTTTGCTTTGTCATTGTGATGGCAAATCTGAATGCTGCGGTTGATCATTTTTCCCACCCGGAAAATCCGTATTTTGACAAAGAACATTTACTCGTCGGCGGAATTACGGGTTTTGTGGGTATAATCGGGTTTGGTCTGGTGCTCCTCTACGCGCACTCTCTAGAGAGTGCTCTGAGGAGGATTAAAATCATTAGAACCCTTGTTGCCCATGTGCACCATGTGTAAAAAAATAAGAAAACCTGATGCCGATCCGGAGAAACAAGAGTCTTGGCAGGCGATAGATTCGTATATCACAGAAAAGACAACCACAAAACTCAGCCACGGCATTTGTCCCGAATGCGCTGACCGGTATTTCGCCGAGTATATGAATGGCATTCAATAGCGTGATTGGGGCAGCCCGAAAGCACTTACTTCCGCTTAAATTCTTTGAGGATTTTCAAGCATTCCATCATTGACCGGCCGCTGTGATAGCCTGCTTTCCACTGGTCAGCTTTGTTGCCTTCCGGCTTCCCTTGCGGTGTGATGGTGGCGTACCATTCGCCGTTTTGCCAATCCACCTGGTGCTTGTCGATAAAATCGCAGGTTTTGGCAAAGACCTCCAGGTATTTTGTGTCCTGGGTCAGACGATACAGGTATAAGGAACAGACCAGAGCTTCCGCCTGCACCCACCAGACCTTATTGCGGTCGGTTGCATTCTTTTTAAATATGTTGCCGCTGTAATAAAAACCTCCTTTTTTTTCATCAAAGCCATAGATGAGCGCATAATTAAAAAGCGCCTGAAAGAGATCGCGCAGGGGATAGGGAGAAATGCACGCTGCATCGCAGGCGTCGATGAGCAGCCAGATATTTTCCAGACAATGGCCATAAGCCACCTGAGCATTTTCACCATCCAGCATCGGTGTCCAGTCTCGCTGGTATTTATCCGTACATGTTCCCACCGTTTTTCTCACTACCGTGTTGCTTTGAATATGTATTAGCTCCAGGAGGCGCTCGCGGGCGAGCGGCAATGAGCTGGCGCGGTAGAAATTGGACATCGCCTCCAGCAGATGGAGATGGGTATTCATCGTTTTGGTGGTAGGATAGGTTCCCATATAGGAAGGAGTAGGCGGTGGTGCAGACCAGTTTTCCGCAAAGGTCTCGCGGTAGCCACCATACACTGAGTCATGGGCTTTGGTTTCCATGAGTGCAAAAATTTCCTGAGCAAAAGTCAGGACCTCCGGTTTTTTGCAGGCCAGATAATATTCAGATACAGCATAGAGGCCAAAAGCCTGGCCAAACATGGCCTTCCCGGCACGGAGGATTTTAGTTCCCGTGGCATCGACCTGCCAGTAAAACCCGCCATATTTTTTGTCCCACATTTTCTCCTTGAGAAACCGATAGCCTAATTCCGCCGCATCCAGGCATTCCTTGCCGCCGTATCCTTCGCGCACCAACCGTGAAAAAAACCAGACCTGGCGGGCCTGGGTGACGATCATTTTGACCCCCGGTCCTAAGGGTTCGCTGTAGAGACCGGAATTGATCGTGTAGCCTCCGTTTGTCGGATCAAGAGTTTTTTGCAACCAGAAAGGGACGATGTTCTGGCGTAAATTTTTTTCAAGTTTCGGGATATAGTCATGCGCCACTGTCTTTATATCACGCGGTGGTGCATCACTCATGATGCAGCCTAAAAAGGCGACAGCGCAAAGACTAAGGATGAATGGTCTTGGCTTTTTGATAATCCTTTTTAAAAAGGAGCTCCTTGCTGTTTGAGACTGCGGGCAGTCCTGGAAGCAGGGCATTGAGTTTTTACTCATCATGCACCTTGTCGTGTGAAAAAGGGGGGGGGAAGTTAAGAAAGCACTCTTGAGCTTCTGCTATCGCGTTCCCCGTATCATGAATTGATCGGAAAAGTACTCATCGGGCAGGCTGGTGTCAAACCAGAAAAGATAGTTTGACCAGTCACGGGTTGCATAATCAAAAATTTTGTTACCTTTGCGGTCAAACTCAGGAGGGCCATAAAGGGTTTTGTGATCGGTAAGAAGATTGTGGGCGTACAGATCGCCCAACGTCCAGTAGATGGGATTTTTCGGATAAAGGTGAGCCATAAAAGGCAGTGCTGTTCTTTCCAGCGTGCCCTCCTTATTATAGATTTCCTCGTAATAACAGGCTGCCGAAGCCTTGTCGTAATATAAAACATCTCGTGATATTGGCCACGTTTTATTCCGGGGGGTCATTTCTACGATTACGCAGTGCTTCCCATCCATGTAAGCTCGATGAGGTTCGGAGCCGTAGCAGTTGCTGATCGGCGGCTGATCTATGTAAATGGTTTTTTCGCCGATAATGTTCATATCCCACTTTCCGGGGTTGCGATCAAGCTGGTCGAAAGTTAGATCCATCCCGGTTGGGGAATCCATATCCTGTCCTGAGGGTGTCCGACGGATACGCCGGATACTCGGAAGATAGATCAACTGTTCATTGTCTTTGGTTTCATCTGACGGCTTCGAGAGCAAGAGAGATGTTCCGCGAAAATCTTGGGGTTCGTAATAGTACACCATCTTTTTGTATCGCACCCCGTTTTCGCCATAAAAGGGCTTGATGTATTTGATCAGCTTTCTTGTCCTAGTGGTTCCGTCTTTGTCAATAAGATCATATTTTTCTTCGCCGACGCAGTTCCGCATGGGTTTTGCTTCCAGGCTCAGAAAACCGGTATGAACCTGAAGATAACACCGTGCATTCCACGGACCTGATTCGGGCAACTCGTCACCTTTGGCACAGATGGTGTAAACTTGCGTGGGCGGTGTGGTGGTATCAATGCCTTCCGTGCGGGGATCAATGTTCAGGCCGATCGACTCATGGGGATAACCGAAAACCCCCACCGCATCAGGGATCGCATCCACGCCTAGGGGAGCCTGTTCGTTGGAAATGGCTACTTCCTGCCAAGAGGCGACGGTATTATCCGGCCTCATTACCGGCCGGAGGGCTTTTCGGGCGAAAGAGGTGCTCGAGAAGCTCATAACCAAAACCAAGGAAATGAGGAGCATTAAGCGTATCGGTACTCTGGCTAATTTCATGGGTGATCCTCCTTTGCTAAGATGGCAGGGAAATAAGGCCTTCCTTCGCGGGTTGGTAATAAATGCCCGAGCAGAGAATATGCCTGGGAAAAAATACCTGATCTAACCCCGACAAAAACTTCTTAAAGGGACGTGCCTTATGGGCATACTTTTCAAGCTGCCTGGCTGGTCATGACCTTATCATGTTGGAAAAAATTGTCAATGCCTCCGAATAAATCACATAAATTTTGGTTTCGCGCCTCTGCAGGTACGGCTGATACGCAAACATTCATCTGGTTCAAGGCGAAACGGTGATTCCTTGTTATGAAAGAGATTTTTTTAAAATCGGCTTGCACGGTGCACACAATCAGTTTTTTTCAGAAACGGGGTCTCCCCAGCATATTTTCTTGAAATCGCTCCCTTAATTGTGAGAAAAAGGGTATGCTTTGTAAATGAACGAGAGAGAAAAAATGCAACGATTCCTCGCCATGATGAACTATGATCAGCGTAGAAAATCTTACCAAGCGATTTGGTGATCAACTTCTTTTTGACCAGGTGAACTTCAAGATCAACTCCCGCGAACGGGTAGGGTTAGTTGGCCGTAACGGCCATGGGAAAACCACCCTTTTGCGGATCATTGTGGGTGAAGAGCCGTCTGATGAGGGCAGTGTCATAATTCCCCGGGAGTACCGCATTGGTTATGTGCGGCAAACCTTGGGGTTTACGGAAAATGCCGTACTTCAGGAGGGGATGAAAGGACTTCCTGAAGGTGAGCGGGAGCACTACTGGAAAGTTGAAAAAATTCTTATGGGGCTGGGTTTTTCACTGGCGGACATGAAAAGACCACCCGGGGAATTTTCCGGGGGTTTTCAGGTCCGACTGAATCTGGCTAAAGTGCTGGTGTCAGATCCTGATCTGCTCCTGCTTGATGAGCCTACCAATTATCTTGACATAACCTCCATCCGCTGGGTGGAGCATTTTTTGCTTGACTGGCCCCATGAGCTTTTGCTCATTACCCACGACCGGAGCCTGATGGATAAGCTGGTGACCCACACCATGGGGATTTACCGCCACAAAATCAGAAAAACCGAAGGGGATACCGAAAAATATTACAGTCAGATAGCCCAAGAAGAAGAAATACACGAAAAAACGCGGATTAAAGATGAACAGCGTCGGAAGGAAATCGAACTTTTTATCACCCGCTTCCGGGCAAAAGCGCGACTCGCCAATCTTGTTCAATCCCGCATTAAGACCATTGGAAAAATGGGAAAAAAAGAAAAACTTGAGCAACTTAAAAATCTTGAATTTGCCTTTCGGAGCAAACCATTTCAGGGCAAGTATGTGTTGGGAGCCCAGAATCTTTCTTTTGCTTATGACGCCACGAAACCTCTTATCAGAAATTTAAGTTTTACGATTAAGGCCGCAGACCGGGTCTGCGTTATCGGGAGTAATGGAAAAGGAAAGACTACCCTTTTGAAGCTCTTGGCGGGAACGCTCGCCCCGCAAGGCGGTGAGATTGCTCAACACCCAGGAGCGACATGTGGTGCCTTTGAACAAACCAATCTCAAAAACCTGGTGGAGTCCCGAACAATAGAGGAGGAGATACTCGCTTCTCATGTGAGCGTTGATCGGCAGATGGCACGCAATATCTGTGGTGCGATGATGTTTGGGGGGGATGCTGCCCTTAAGAAAATAGAGGTGCTCTCCGGCGGTGAGAAAAGCAGGGTAATGCTGGGCAAACTCCTCGTTACTCCCGTTAATCTCCTGCTTCTTGATGAGCCCACCAACCATCTCGACATGGAATCATCTGATGCTTTGCTTGAGGCCATAGATAGTTTTGAGGGTGCCGTGTTATTGGTTACCCACAACGAGATGTTTCTCCACGCCCTGGCGGAACGGTTGATTGTATTTGACAAAGAAGGACCGCATTTTTTTGAAGGGAGCTATCAGCGGTTTTTAGAACAGGGGGGGTGGCACGAAGATGAAGAGAGGAGAAAAACTGCGCTCAAAGATAAACCCAACGAAGAATCGGGTGATAAGCGGAATAAAAAAGAGATGCGGCGAAAACGCTCGGTTATTATTGCCGAACGAGCCAAAGTTTTGAATCCCGTTAAAGGGCGCATAGGAAAGATTGAGCAGGAAATAGAAGGCCAGGAGCAGGAGCTCAGTCGCCTTGCCACCGCAATGCAGGAGGCGTTAAGTAAACGCCACGGTTCAGCAATCACCGAACTCGCCCAGGCAACGCACCAGTGCGAAAAAACCGTTGATGGCCTTTTTGATGAACTCGAAAAACTTACCGACCTCCTTAAGAGACAAGAAGCGATATTTGAGGAGAAATTACAGAACGTTGCGGAGGAATAATACTTGCAAGGCGCGGTATTAAGACTTCTTTACCAGCGCAGTTGCTCGCTCTTTAGCACTCATTATCTATCATCACAAAGGCTGGTGGATTGAATCAAAAAAGAACCTAGCCTTTTCAGCGCGCAAAAATGATGCTACAATACAATTTAGGGATGTGCCGGAACATCGTTTTGCCTTTTCTGGGGTACAGTGAAAAAATCTGAAACCTACGGGAAATAACTTCGTAAAAACAGAGCCGGCCGGGCACATAAGGTTTGGCTTTGCGTTTAAAAATTCGGCAACATAAAGGAAAAGAGTTCTTTTAGGAGGTTGGTGATGGCAGTTTATATGATCGTTGAGACAAAAATCACAGATAAGGAAGTCTTTTCTCGCTATGGAGAAAAAATTGATGAGGTATTAAAAAAATACGGGGGACGATTTTTAGCGCGGGGGGGAGAAGTAACTCCTTTATCCGGCAATTGGAATCCAGAAAGAATTGCGGTGATCGAATTTGAAAGCTTTGAACTGCTCATGAATTGTTTTACCTCAGCCGACTACCTGGAAATTGCCCCATTAAGGGAACTGTCAACCATTTCTAAAGCCATCGTCGTGAGAGGTTGTCAGCCCAGAACCATTTAGTTTTCTATTGTTAAGTTTGTTTCTAACTGATTAAGCTTATTTGTGGAAATGAGAGGCGCCGGGGGTATTCTTGTTTTGGTCTGCCTACGAGAGAAAGGTTATTCAACAATTTCAAAATCTGGATAAAGTTTCTTCATACATCCACATGAAACAACCCTCTACTTTTGAACGGTATGAAAAATGGGAGGTTGACAGGAACTTCAGGATGCAAAAGGCCAGGGGGAAAAAGTGATCGGAACCTTTTGTGTCTTTGTCCCTGAAGAGCTCGTTCTTGCAGCAGGTGCCATTCAGGTTGGGCTTTGTGCAGGTGCTGAATCCGAAGCCGTCTCGCTCTCATCGGTCGGGGAGAAGACAGGCACCGTGTGGCACTGGGGATTCCCCAGGCTATTGTCGACCGTGTGAGCGCGATGGTGCGCTGGGTAGGGCGGCAGCCGAGGTTTGTCTTTGCAGGCGGCGTTGCCTATAACCCGTGTATGCGGCAGCTTTTGGCTCAGGAGCTGGACATTCCTCTGACGGTGCCGGAGAACCCGCAGACCGTCGGCGCATTAGGGACGGCGATTTACGCAGCCCAACGGCTCAGGTGAGCGACCGTCAGTCAGGTTGAGTTCATTAAATACAACGAGGGTATCAAGGTGGAATCGCTGATTTACTTAGACAATGCCGCCACCTCCTGGCCCAAGCCAGAGGCGGTCTATCAGGCGATGGAAAACTTTATGCGTCACGCCGGCGCGAGTCCGGGTCGTTCTGGGCATCGCCTTTCTATCGAGGCCGGCCGGGTGGTTTACGAGGCACGGGAAATTCTAGCGCGTCTCTTTAACATTGATGACCCTCTTCGAATCATATTCACTAAAAACGCTACCGAAGCATTAAATCTGGTGACGCGGGGGGTCCTGCGCCCCGGCGAACATGTGATTACCAGCAGCATGGAACATAACTCGGTAATGCGGCCGCTCCGAGCTCTGGAGGAGGAGGGGGTTGAATTAACCGTGGTCGGATGCTCTGCCGAAGGGTTTCTTGATCCCCAAGACCTGGAAAATGCCATTAAGCCGAATACCCGGCTCATTATTTTAACCCACGCCTCCAATGTGGTTGGCACACTCCTGCCCGTGGCCGAAATAGGGTTCATTGCCAGGCGGCATAAAGTGCTGTTTTGTGTCGATGCAGCCCAGACCGCCGGAGCCTATCCTATAGATATGAAGGCAATGAACATCGATTTGCTGGCTTTTGCTGGGCACAAATCGCTTTTCGGCCCGCCGGGAACCGGGGGACTCTGTATTGCCAAAGGTGGAGAAGACGTTCTTGATCCCATGATTCGGGGGGGCACCGGGAGTCACTCAGAATCAGAGTACCAGCCGAGTTTTTTGCCCGATAAATATGAAAGCGGCACTCCGAACACGGTTGGGTTAGCGGGGCTGACCGCCGGGGTTCAATTCGTCCTTTCCCGCGGTGTAGACAATTTGCGCATTATCGAGGAGAAGCTAACACGGGATCTTATCGAAGGCATTCAGTCGATCCCTAATGTCGCTCTTTACGGAAGTGGCGATGTGCGCAAGCAGGTAGCTGTGCTCTCAATAAATATCGCCGGTTTATCTGCCTCAGAGGTGGCGATGCACCTGGATGAGGATTATGATATTATGTGTCGTCCGGGGCTTCAGTGCGCTCCTCTTGCCCATAAGACGTTGGGAACCTATCCCTCGGGAACGGTACGGCTGAGCCCTGGCCACTTCACTACTGAAGACAACATTCAAACTACCCTTGAGGCAATCGCAAAAATTGCCGTCGGGGTCGAGCTAGGAGGATCAAATGGCTAAAATCGTTGATGCTCGCGGACTTGAGTGCCCGCAACCGGTTGTTTTGACCAATAAGGCCTTAGAAGGGTCCGATGAGGTAACCACCATTGTTGATAATGAAATAGCCAAGGAGAACGTATCTCGCTTGGCCAGGAGCAAAGCCTTTCGGGTCGAAATCGAGGAGAAGGACGCCCTTTTTTATCTGCACTTGACCCGAGAGTTTTCAGAAACAGAGCTATTACCAGCAAAGGGTGTGACAGGGCCGACAATCTTGCTCATTGCCTCAGATTCCTTCGGCCGCGGTAGCGAGGAACTGGGGCAGTTGCTGATGCGCAGTTTTCTACACACTCTCGGAGAGGTTTCCCCCCTTCCCGATCGGATCATCTGCTTAAATAGTGGCGTCAAACTGGTAGTCGAGGGATCCTTGGCTCTTGACGATTTGCGTGCCCTTGAGGAAAAGGGAATCGGTATTCTTGCCTGCGGGACCTGCCTCGGTTATTATGAGATCAAGGATAAGGTAGTGGTAGGCCAGATTTCCAATATGTACGATATCGCCTCGGCTTTGTTAGGCGCGGGGAAGATAATTGAACTCTAATGATAAACACGAAGGGCGCTACAGCGTAGTGCTTTTGCATTCGGTAAGCGAAGCGCTCCGAGCCGAGAAATTACTTAAGGCTGAAAGTGTGTCAATCAAGGTTATTCCGGTGCCGAGACATCTGAGTTCAGATTGCGGGATCTGCGTCCGATTTGAGCGGGAAAACGAATCGAAGGTCGGGAAGATTCTCGCCGGGAATAACTTGCAACTTCAAGGCATCTATCCGGTATAGAAAGCGCACTCGAAAATGGTCTCAATTCAAGGTCCTTTTCTATTGATAAAGAACCATATTCTCTATATACCCCAAACATGATCGAAGTTCCTGGTGCAATGTGGAAAGTCTCTAAGGCATTCTTGGGGTATGGAAAGAGAAAGATGGATACTTGCAAAGGCTAGGAAAAATATCCACAGACATATAAGGGATAGGCTGCAAACACCCCAAAAGCCCCAAACGGAGAAAAGAAAAATGGGCTCCTATCAAAGTAACCTGGTCTCTAAAACCAATGGAAATGGTCTATAACTTACACCGTGAGCCTTTTTGATTATCTTTAGCTGTTCTGCTATCCTTTCCAAAACTTTCATTAAAAAATACTACTCTTTTTTTGTGAAAATAAACAAGCCACCCTATTTTCATATTTTATGAGCAGACCCTTATTTTAAAATATGTTCTTATTATCTCTGACCTGCCTTTCTGATACTATTTTTAAGCAAAGATTATGGAGTGGTTTTTTCTCTTCTTCCCCGGAAAAAGAGCCGAAGCGGAGCACCTTCAAAACCGTAGGTCGCTCGTAACTGATTGGCAAGATACCGTTCGTAAGAAAAGTGAATGGCTTTGGGAAAATTAGTGAAGAAAACAAAGGTGGGTGGCTTTATGTCCACCTGAGCGAGATATTTAAATTTGATTTGTTTTCCGCAATGGTGGGACGGAGGATTATCATTGACCACCCGAGCTAGGAAACGGTTTAGTTCAGCGGTTTCGATTCTTTTTTGGCATTGCGTAAAGCAGTCGTAAACCTTATCTAATATTTTTGAGACCCTCTGGCCGGAGAGGGCAGAGACAAAGATAAGCGGGACAAAGTCAAGAAATTTCATTTTGTCTTTTATTTTTTCCACATAGGTCCCGAGGGTGGAGTTATCCTTTTGGATCACGTCCCACTTATTGACTACCACCACGCAGCCCTTGCCTTTTTGATAGACCTGACCGGCAATTTTTACATCCTGTTCGGTGATTCCTTCCTGGGCATCAATCAGGATTAAACTCACGTCACACCGTTCAATGGCTCGCAATGCTTCTACCACGCAATACTTTTCGAGTTGGTAGCCAATCCGGCTTTTTTTCCTGATCCCGGCAGTGTCAATGATGATGTATCGCTTGCCTTTAAATTTAAGGGGGGTATCAATCGCATCCCGGGTCGTTCCCGGGAGTTCACTGACAATGACGCGGTTATAGCCGAGGATTCGATTGACCAATGATGATTTTCCAACGTTGGGACGGCCCAACACGGCGATCTTAATGGCATTTTCCTCTTCCGATGAGGGTGTTTTATTGGGAAGGGCCTTGATTACCTCATCCATTAATTCGCTTACCCCGCGGTTGTGTTTCGCCGCAATGGTGAACCACTGGTCAATTCCCGGTTGGAAAAAGTCGTGAAGGTTTTCCTCTTGGCGGGGACCATCAATTTTATTGATACAGTGGAAGACCGGCTTAGGGATCGTCCGGAGAAGGCCGATCAGATCTTTGTCAACCGGAGTAAGCCCTTCACGGCCGTCAGTGAGAAAAAGGATGATATCCGCCTCTTCAATGGCTAAGCGAGCTTGCTCCTGGACCAAGCGGGATAATTCTTGGTGGGGTTCAAGCTCAAACCCCCCGGTATCGATAAGGGTAAAAGAAGACTCATCCCATTTAACCTCAGCATAGTTGCGGTCTCGGGTTACCCCGGGGAGATCGTCAATAATTGCCTTGGGCTTCCGGGCTAGGCGGTTGAAGAAGGTGGATTTGCCGACATTGGGCCTGCCCACAATGGCGATGATGCTTTTCATGGGTTTGGTTTTCTCGCCGAAGGGGGTTTGGCGGAAACACAGAGTTGCTTGAGGGTTGCCATGGCCGCACGCTGTTGGGCTTCTTTCTTGCTTTTTCCACGGCCACTACCATAAGTTTTTCCATTTATTTTAATATGGATCGCAAATTCCCTTGCATGCGGGGGGCCTGATTCACTCAGCACATGGTATTCAGGAACGGTTTTTAGGGTGCCCTGCACATATTCCTGGAGCCGGCTTTTAAAATCCCGATAAATCCCTTTTGATAATTTATGGGATAACAGTTGTCCAAAATGGGAATGGATTACTTTGGAGACCTTATCAAAACCTCCATCCAAATAAATCGCTCCAATTAATGCCTCATAAACACAGGTAAGGATCATTGGTTTGGAACGGCCCTGGCTTTGATCCTCGCCTTTACCTAAGAGGATATATTCTCCCAAACCAAACTGCCGGGCGAGGATGGAGAGCCTTTTGGTATTCACCAAAGAAGAACGGCTTTTCGAGAGTTCTCCTTCAGTTGCTTCGGGATACTTTTTCATCAGGAGATGACTAATCACCATGTCCAGAACCGCATCGCCCAGAAATTCCAACATCTCATAGTGGTTGCCATTTTTTTTGAGAACCTCATAAGCATAAGATTTATGAGTAAGGGCTTGGTTTAAAAGTTCCCAGTCGGAGAATTGATAAAAAATTTTATCCTCCAGCTTCCAGAGTTTTTGGAGCCGATCGCCCTCTATCGAGACTTTACCGCAACTTTTCCGGAGATAGTACCGAAGGTTTCTCATAAGGGGCTGTTTGTATTCAGAGGACATGGGTGTGCCTTTTTTAATTGAACAAATTGATAATAATGTTTTTTTAGCCAATATTTTCAACCCAGTCAAGAAAATCCTCTTTTTCTATGGTTGATTTCTCATTGATTAAGTTATAATAATATATTTTTTTATTTAAGGTAAGAAAGATTGTAGCCTTGCAAAAGATTAAAGGCTTTTCATGAACCTGACATGGCAAAAAACAATTATTAATTTTGAGAATTATACTATAGTGAAAAGGGCAAATGCGAATCCTTTTTATTTATCCCAACCTCAATGCCCAAATCGGATTTAACTATGGGGTGGCCTTTCTTTCTGGAATTTTGAAATCCCACGGATATAAGACCGGGCTTCTCAACATCAATGAAAAGCTTGGATATCCCTTGGAGTGGTCACGGATCAAAAAGGATATTGCATTGTTTGATCCTCAGCTCATTGGCATCTCCATGGTCACCAATCAGTATCACTATTGCCTTGAGATTGCCTCGGCCATAAAAAAGGAGTTTGCTATCCCGGTTATCGGAGGAGGTATCCACGCCACTGCAGACCCCCAAGGAGTGATGGCATCAGGGGCCTTTGACTTTCTGTGTATGGGAGAAGGGGAAAACGCCCTGATCGAGCTTGCGGATAGATTAGAGAAGGGGAAAGATTGCTCAAACATACCCAACCTCTGGGTTAGGGTTAACGGAAAAATTGTCAGAAATAAGGTTGCTCCTTTTTTTGACCTCGCCGCGCTTCCTCCCAAGGATTATGAAGTCTTTGATTTTCAAAAAATGATTGATGCTAAAGGCGGATGGGTTGGGGTGATGGCCTCGCGGGGATGCCCCTACCGGTGCACCTATTGTTTTAACCACCAGATGGTTAACCTTTACAAAAAGGATTTAGGGGTAAGCGAAGGCCGCCTCCACTATATCCGCTATCACTCCGCTGCCGAGGTGATAAAAGAACTTAAATACCTGCGCGATAGGTACCAGAATATAAAAACTTTTATTTTTGATGACGACATCTTTACCCTTAATAAGCCCTATCTTCTTGAGTTCTGTGAGCAATACCATCAGGAGATCGGCCTTCCCTTTGTGGTAAACGGCCACGTTAAAAACTTTGACCTGGAGAAAGCGATCGTCTTAAAAGAAGCGGGCTGTATTATCGTAAAGTTTGGCCTGGAAAGCGGGAGTGAGCGGGTCAGGCGGGAGATCCTTAACCGGAAGATGAGTAATCGAGATATTGTCAAAAGCTTTGACGCTGCTCATCAGGCTGGTCTTCATACCTCAGCGTTTGTGATGTTTGGATTTCCTTATGAAACCAAAGAAGATATTGTGATGACGATAAAACTTTTGGCCCAGATTAAACCCGGGCGGTTTCGCTGGTCTATCTTCTTTCCCTATGTTAATACCGATGCTTACCTGATTGCCAAGAAGGGTGGTTTTATCAATGAAGCGAAAATATCGCGCTTGGATAATTTTTTTGAAGAATCCTGTTTAGACCTTGGCCCGGAATTGAATCTCTGGGTCGATAAACTGCAAAAGGTCTTTCCGTGGTATGTTAACCAATATGCTGAATGGCCTTGTGCGCCCCAATATGCTGAATTGGTCAAAGAGGTTGAAGGGCTTTCTTGTGAACGCTGGAACGAGATAAAAGAAAAGATGATACAACGCGATCAAAAAATTTCCGATCAGCTGGTTAACGCTGGCATGCTTCATTTTGCTATTAAATATAATCCTTTTATGGGGGTGAGGAGCGACTATTTCTTGAGCGAAAAAAGTGATGAAACCACGATGTAACGAACGGTATCAACCCCTTAAATATTGTGTTTTTTAGTTTGATGGGTGATGTGCGCTGTGGTTATTGCCTCGATCGCACACCCTATTTCTTATAATGGTCATGCAGGGAAAAAAATACGATAAAATTTTGGTGCATTGTCCGAGTTGGGTCGGTGACTTGGTTATGGCCACCCCCGCCTTACGGGCAATCCGGGAAAACAATCCGGCCAGTCATATCGCCTTCCTGGTTCGCCCTCAAATTCGTGAGGTTATCGAAGGGCTTCCTTATTATGATGAAATCATTGACTACGACTCAAAATCATTGCACCGGAAATGGAAAGAGAAGTTTTTTTTAAGCAGGAAGCTAAAAAAATCCAGATTCAGCCTTGCCGTCATCCTTCCGAATTCTTTTAGCTCGGCAGCAGTATCTTTTTTAGCCGGGATTCCCGTGCGGATTGGCTTTAATGCTAATGCGCGTGGTTTTATGTTGACCCGCAGAATCCCCCCCCCTGCTGAAAAGGGTAAAAAACTCCCTATCTCTATGGTGGATCGTTACTTAATGCTTTGCAAGGAGCTTGATTATACGATCTCTTCTCACAAGACTGTGCTTGCTTTTTCCTCCGGCACTCGGGAAGCGGTAAATGAGCTTTATCACCAGAGAGAAATTAACCAGAATAAGCCCCTGGTTACCTTTATTCCCGGAGCGAGTTTCGGCGCATCCAAGTGCTGGCCACCGGAATATTTTGCTCAGGTTGGAGATTACTTGACAGAAAAACATGACGCTCAAATATTGATTATCCCCGGTCCTTCTGAACAGGAAATCGCTTGTCGGATTGAATCATTAATGCGACATCGCCCCTTCACTTTCGCGAGGGAGATTATCTCACTCGAATACCTCAAGGCTATAATCGGGGATTCTGCGTTAGTGGTAACAAATGATACGGGGCCCCGGCACTTTGCCGTTGCACTTAACATTCCGGTGGTGGTCATTATGGGTCCTACTGATCCTCGGTATTCCAACTATGGCCTGGAGAAAACGCGACTGTTACGAGAGGAGCTGGAGTGCAGCCCGTGCCACCTTAAGGTGTGTCCTATAGACCATCGTTGCATGAGGAATATCTCAGCAGAGAAAGTGCGTGAGGCCTGTGAAGAATTTTTGTCTATAAAAAGGAACTAACCATGATCTATCAAGAAAAAAAAGAAAAGTCTCGCGATAAAAATAAAATTCAGAGGGCGAAGCCCTCAGGAGAAAAAAAAGAAAAACCGCCGAAAAAAGAAAAATACTTCGAGGGGGTTATTGCTAAATTCTCTCAGTCGAAAATAATGGTAATAGGTGACTTCATTTCTGACGTGTATGTGTATGGGAAGCCGTTTAGACTTTCGCGTGAGGCTCCGGTGGTCGTTATCCGTCATGAATGGGAAAACATTGTCCCCGGGGGGGCGGGCAATGCTGCTCACAACTTAGCGAGCCTTGGATGCAAGGTCTACGCAGTGGGGATTCTAGGCAATGATGAGGTGGGCAATAGCACCCTTAATCAATTGAAGAAGAAGGGAGTGAATGGTGATGGTCTTCTTCTTTCCCATATTGTTAATACGATTTCCAAAACTAGGATCATGGCCGGGGATGACCATACCTCCAAACAGCAAGTTATCAGGATCGATAAGGTTAATCAGGAACCAATTCCTGCTCGGCTGCAGGAGAAAATCTATGCTCAGTTCAAACGGTTAGCCAATGAGGTAGATGCGATTGTTGTTTCTGACTATGGATATGGAGTAGTTTCAAATCGGATTATCTCCTTACTCCAGGCGTTGGCTAAAGAGAAAATGGTGGTCGTGGACTCTCGGTATCAACTAATGCGGTTTCGTGGAGTTACGGCAGTTACCCCGAATGAATCGGAGGCCGAAAAAGCAATCCGGATGAGGTTGTTTGAGGATCACGGAGTGGAACGGGCAGCACATTTGCTGATGGAAAAGCTGAAATTGCAAGCGGTGCTCATTACCCGGGGAAATCGAGGAATGACCCTCCTTGAAAAGCCCGCAAAGATATTCCATCTTCCCATATCGGGGCATGATGATATCACGGATGTAACCGGCGCGGGTGACACCGTGGCTACTGTTTTTACCCTTGCCTTGGCCGCAGGAGCCGGATTTTATGATGCTGCTTTTTTGGCTAATTGCGCTGCGGGGGTTGTCGTGATGAAGAGCGGCACGGCGGTGTTGACCCGGGAAGAACTCTGGGAGGCGGTGAAAAAACACTATGAATGAAGCGAAGATTATCCTTGACCACCAGAAGCTTATAGCAATCCTTGATGAACACAGGAGACAAGGCCACAAAATAGTGTTCACCAACGGATGTTTTGACCTTATCCATGTTGGCCATATGCGCTGTCTGCGCGGAGCAAAGGAAGAGGGGGATATACTCGTCGTTGGGGTGAACAGTGATGAGTCAGTGAAGAAAGCAAAAAAAGAAGGCCGCCCCCTCATGCCGGAAAATGAACGTCTCGAAATTTTATCTGCTTTTGTGTATGTTGACTACCTCACCCTTTTTGCTGAGCCGACTGTTGATGAAATTTTGAGAAAAATCCGACCTCACGTTTTTGCTAAAGGAACTGATTATACTGTGGAAAACGTTCCGGAGCGCGACACCGCGTTATCCATTAATGCCCGCATTGCCATTGTTGGCGACCTCAAAAGCCATGCCAGCAGTGAATATATAAAAAAGATTCACCCGCTTCCCTCAGGCGGATAAACCGCGGTTATCCGCTCGTTACGTTTCGTCTCTCGCTCGAAGTGGGGTCTCTTTTTTTGATGGGCAGAGCTTTTTCTAAGAGGCTACTTTTTTTCCCCTTCAGGTTGATTGAGTAAATGCGGATGGTCTTCTTTTATTGCCTCCAAAACAGGGCCATCGAGCTTAGCTTGATAAAGGGTCTTAGCCTGGGCAAGCTGGCGGGGTTCTAAATTGAAGGCTTGGGTGAGATTGGTTCCCCGCAGCACTGCACCTTTAAAGCTTGTCAATACAAAATTAGCTCCTTCCAGATTCGCGTGAGTGAGGTCAGCCTCGTTCAGATTTGCAAGCTCAAAATTTGCATCACGAAAATCAGCATTCTCCAAATTTGCACACCAGAGATTGGTTTCGATAAAACTCGCTCGTTGTGCGGTTGCATCCCGCAGATCGGTATCCCGGAGATCGGCATTGTCGAAATCGGCTTCTTCCAAGGTGCTTTCTCTTAAGTCGGCATATCTCAAGACCGCCCACTTTAGGCAACTTCTGGTAAGTATTGTTTTTCTTAAGTTAGCCCCTCGTAAAGAAATATTGATAAGGTTTGCTTCCTTGAGATTAACTTCGGAAATAACTGCTGCCCTTAGGTCGGTGTATTCCAAATTTATTTCCTGGAGATCGGCCCCGGTTAAGACCGCTTTTTCCCCCTCAATTCCTTTCGTCTCTACCCACATTTTATGTTTTTCTAACACCTTATGGAGGGGAATTCCTTTCCAGGAAAAGTCTAAAGCCGTCTTGAAGCTTGCCATATTGATTTTTCCTCTCAACAAAAAAAATGGTTGACTTGGGAAATTAAAATTTATATCAAGGATGAAGAGAACGAGCAAGAACTATTTGCCTTTCTTCGGGTCTTAACTCCCGAGTTACAGCGGTTAGGAATTTTTTAGAAAATATTTCCTTGACAAAGAAAAACGTCTGTGTTACAAAGAGAATGAATGCTCGTTCATTTCGATTTTTTAAAAAAATTTCTTGGTAAAACTGAAATTTTGCCTTGGTTGTCAGCGCTTGGCCATCCTGAAGTCTGGGTTTTGTGATAGATGATGGATAATTACTAAAAAGGGATGAGAACGGGGTGGTTATTTAGAATGGAAGGAGGTGGTTAACAGGGCGACTGATTGGTAGTGCTGTTGATTTTTTGATAGTTGTTTTTATTTTAATTAGCTAAAATTTTCAATGTTAAGGAGGAACAAAATGGCTGGTGAAATTCTACCGGGAATAAAAAAATATCCTCACATATTCAGCCCGATCAAGATTGGAAAGCTGGAAGTCAAAAATAGAGTAAAGTATGCCTCCACCGAAACCAACTTTAACTACCGTGACGGGTATGTTTCTGACAAAGAGGTTGGGTATATGGAAGCCCAAGCTCGCGGAGGGGCGGGTATCGTTACTACGCAGGGTGCTTACACTGATAAAATCGGGGCTGGAAAAGGATATGTAGGTATGATGGCGATCTGGGATGATAAGTTCATACCCGGACTTGCCCGATTGGCAAAAGCGATTAAAAAGTATGATACAGCTTCTTGCTTGCAGCTTATGGATTGCGGACGCGTTGGAGGGATTGAACTACCCTATACTATTGGTCCTTCGGTTGTTCCCCAGAAGCTTCCCATTTTCCGTCCACCCAAGGAAATGACCATGGAAGATATTCAAAGGACGATCCAAAATAACGCTGATGGAGCCCGGCGCGCAGTGGAAGCTGGCTATGAGATTCTTGAAATCTCTGGTATTGTCGGTTATCTGCTCTCTAACTTCATTTCTTCCTACACCAACAAACGGACAGATGAATACGGCGGAGATATTAAAGGCCGCTCCAAATTTATGACCGATATCATTAAGGCCTGCAAGAAGGCTTGCGGTGATGTACCCGTTGGGATCCGCCTTTGCGGTGAAGAGTTTCTGGATGACCGTGGCGGCAACAGCCCGGAAGAAAGCCTTGAGTCCATTAAGCTTGCCGTAGCAGCGGGTGCAGATTATATCAGTGTTACCGCTGGGTGGCAGGAATCTATGGTTCCCGTTATCACCCGGGATGTTCCGATGGGCCATTGGCTCTACATTGCTGAGAGATTGAAAAAGAATATTAAGGTTCCGGTGAGCATGGCGTACCGGTTATTCATCCCCGACATTCCCGAGAAAGCGATGGCTGAAGGAAGGCTGGACATTTGGGAAATGTGCCGTCCGATGATTGCCGACCCCGCACTTCCCAAAAAGGTTATGGAAGACCGGCAGCAAGACATTATTCCTTGTATCGCTTGTAATGTTTGCTTGGCCAGACTTTTCCGGGATACCGAATTAATGTGTACGGTTCGGCCAAGTCTCGGGCATGAAAATGAGCCGGAGTGGGGTTACTACGAATGGGCGAAAGACAAAGTGAAAAAGAAAATCATCATCATTGGTGCCGGTGTCGCCGGGTTACGGGCTGGTTCAATCGCAGCGGCAAAAGGCAATGATGTAACGATTTATGAAAAGAGAGATTGCGTAGGCGGCGAGATGGAAATCGCCTCCCATGGTCCCTGGGGCGATGAGGAATTGATGAGACTGGTAAAACACCTCAAGGCCCAGTGTGATCAGTTTGGCGCTAAGATTGTTTTGAATAAGGCTTTGACCAGTGAAGACCTCAAGAAAGAAACAGCGGATATAGTTATTGTCGCCACGGGAGCTACAACTGATATGGCAGCCTATCCGGGTTCTGACAAGAAGATCGTTTCAAGCTGTCTCGATATTCTTTCCGGAAAGGTAAAACCAGGCAAAAACGTGCTTATCCTTGGCGGTAAAGGCGCAGCAATTTCTACGGCTCTCTATATTGTTGACAAATACAAAGACGTTAAGGTCGGCATTGTTGGCCCTCAGAAGAAATTCGGGCCGGATGTCAACCCCTCCTACATCTGGAGATATTTGATGAAACTGAAAGCCGGAAACGTCGCACAGATTACCCTGAGCAAGGTCAAAGAGATTGTGGATGACGGCGTGGTGGTTATCGATGCGGAGAAAAAAGAAAATAAACTCGCTGCCGACACCGTGATCATAGCTGACCTTGTGCCTAATAAGGAGGTTAAACTCGGTAAATACGGGAAGGCAGACGTTTACATGATCGGTGATGCTATCCAGGTAAGGCGTGGGTACGGAGCGGTTCATGATGGATATCGCATGGGCATGAAGGTTACCTTTAAGTCTTACCAACTCATGCACCGAGACAAAGACAAACAACATTAAAAAGGCTCATTAACGTAAAAAAAAGAAAACAAGGAGGCTTTTAATATGATACCAGAAGTTGATGTGATGAAATGCACAGGCTGTGGAATTTGTCTCCGGGCCTGTCCGGTAACTATAATCGGCCTTGTAAACGCGAAGGCATCCATCCTGAGAGACCTTTGTGAGGAATGCGGAATTTGTGCTTTCTCTTGTCCGGAAGTTGCGATTTTATTTGAGTTAGAAGACACAACGGCAACCACTCCTTATATTGCCGCATTTCCAAGTGCAAAAAGACTCGATACCAGCAAGGCGTTATAAAACAGCAATTGATTGAGGCAAAAAGGTGTATGTCTGACGACAGATACACCTTTTTGCCTTTAAAAATATCAAAAAGGAGGTTAGCAATGCCCAAAGTAACTCCCAATTTTATTGACCATATCAGTATAGCGGTGTTGGATGTGGTGAAAGCGGAACAAGATTACATGAAGATTTTTGGCTGGGACGTGGCGGAACGGTACTTTGATCCTGATTCCCACATCAATGTTTCCTGTTTCAAGGTTGGCCCGAGCACGGTGGAAGTAATGGAAGATGAGTATTCCGGTGGCTGGCACGAACTCCAAGACATGAGCGGCAAGGTTGTGATCAGCGGAATGGGAAATGCGACCAAATGGGTAAAAAAGACAGCCCCCAAAGCCGAAGGGAAAATGGGTGATGTCGGCTACTGGATCAGCAAAGTGAACAATGGCCGCGAAGGGGTGCAACTTCTTTCTATCAATGTCGACGATTGTAGCAAAGCGGTTCCTCTTCTCAAAGAAAACGGAGCCGGCATTGTTCCCGAGAAACTGTCGGGTGCAGGCAAAGAGGTCAGATTCTGGCCGGAAAAAGGACGATATTATGCATTTATCCACCCCAAAAACACCCATGGTGCTCTTTGGGAAGTGATTGATGGAAAGTATGCGTCTCAGAAATAATTCTTCTGAGCTTTGTATAAAAAACCCCGCCTGAAAAGGTGGGGTTTTTTTTGAGTGGTGGCCTTTTCGGTTTAATTCGCATGGAACAATCATAATGCGGAGTGATTTTCTTGGCTGGGGAAAGAGAGGTGAGAAAAGGATGGGGTGGCGCTATAATGTTTTCTCCAAGCCTTCATGGTTTTCTTGAGGAAGGAGTAGTTTGACGGGCGGAGCATAAATAGCTTATTGAAAATATTCAAATATTTTTTTCAGAAATTTTCTCTGCAAAATCAGAAATCTCCTGATTGACAATTAAGGGGAGTGGGATGTTTTATCTTAAGGATAGCGAGTCTTTTTGGCATATAATTTGAATCTTTCACCATCAGGTTCTGTCATGTAAATGATCAGTTTATTTTTAAGGGGTTCTTAACCTGGATTTAAAAATTATAACTGGAAGAAATTATTTGACATCATCTCAATCAGCCAGGTCTTAACTAACTCCTAAAAAAAAATATAGCCTGATAAAAAGATATCTCAGATGTAAAAATTTTTTTATTCATAGTAAAAATTTTTTTCAATTAATTTTATCAAACATTTTAAAACTCATCATTGATTGGAAGATTCTTGCACTCACGTCCTGGGTGGGGCAATTTTGAATAAATATTTTTCAATTTTAGAAAAAGATTTTTCTTTTATTTTTAAAATAAATGTTCTATCATAGCTTTTTTTAATCCTGGTTTCCAGCTAACTGCTCGTTTTTAAAATCAAATAATCCCTTTTCCGTTAGAATTTTTGATAAAGCATTTGTCCTCTCTTCCTCGGGAGGCGAATTTAGGAAAGCTTAAAACCTCATACACAAAAGGAGGGCCAAACCTTGAGAGAAAAATTGAGGGTGGAAAAGCAAGCGAGGGCCAATTCGATGAGGCCAGGCAAGTGGATCCCGACCACTTGCAAAATGTGCCTTCATACGTGCGCGATGGTGGCACATGTATCAAACAACGGGGTGGTGGACAGAATCCAGGGGGACCCAACCTGCCCCAGCAATAAGGGAAAAAATTGTGTTAAGGCTGTTACCGGTGTCGAACGAAATTATGACCCCTACCGACTCAAAAGACCGGTAAAGCGGACCAACCCCAAAAAGGGACCCGGGGAAGATCCCGGATGGGTAGAAATTTCCTGGGATGAAGCTTTGGATTTAGTGGCTTCAAAAATGAAAAAAGTGGTTGAAAAAGACCCCCGGGAATTTATTTACGCCATCACTGATTTCCAAAAAATTTATAACTGGGCGTGGCCTGCAATTATTGGCAATGGCAACCAGTTCCATGTGGTCGGCACTTACTGCGGTGGGGCGTACCACGTGACCGCGGGAATTTATAACTCCGCCTTTGCCGGTGTGGGTGATTACGAACGATGTAATTACTGGATCCAGTGCGGCGGTGGTGATGGTTTTTCTTCCCACCTCCATGTCGCAGCCGGGCAAAGGATGATGTCGGATGCCCGGGCCAGAGGAATGAGGGTAGTGTGCGTCGAACCCCGTCTTTCAACCTCAGCCGCAAAGGCGGATGAATGGGTTCCGATCCGGCCAGCATGTGACCGGCATTTTGTTTTGGGTTTGTGCCACGCGCTGATGTATGAACACAAGATTTACGATACGGAATATCTGAAATGGTTTGCCGATGGCGGGTATCTTATTGGAGATGATGGCTGGTTTATGCGGTCATCAACGGAAAAAACCCTGCCGCCTGAAGGCCGGCCCGCAGGCTCCATGCGCTGGTTCCAGCAGACCAGGGAAGAGCGGTACAAACCCCTGGTGTGGGATCCGGTGGATAAACGCGCGAAAGCCTTTGATGACCCGACGATTAAGGATATCTCCCTGGAAGGTACCTACGAGGTCGAAGGCAAGATAGTGCGCCCAGCCTTTCAATATATTAAAGATGCTTATAAAGAATATACACCCGAATGGACCGAGAAGATTACGAGCGTGCCTGCGGCCACGGTCCGGCGGATTGCGAAGGAGTTCGGAGAAGCTGCCCAAATCGGAAGCACGATTACCCTTGATGGGGAAGTATATCCTTACCGGCCGGCTTCTTTTAACTGGTACCGGGGTGCCCAAGGCCATAAATACGGCACCATGGATAACCAGTCCTACATCCTGCTTAACATGTTAGTGGGCTCATATAACGCACCCGGTGGACTATTGGGTGTCGTTCTCGGATCTCCCCACATGGTCTGGACGGATGAGCCCGGCCCGGACGGCCTTATCGACCCCAAGCCCCATCAGCTCCATCCGGAAATCCCCTTTAACTGGCCGCCCAATACCACGACGCTCATGGAAATTATGCCTCTCGGCGTTGATCCAGGCCAGTTTAATATGTTAACTCTCCGTGAGCCAGAAAAATATGACATTAAATTCAAGCCCAGCACCTGCTTGCTCTATCACTCCAACACCACCTGGTCTATGGTGGGGAATGTGGATAAGTGGTACGATATCTTAAGAGGATTTGACTTTATCTGGGCGATTGACCTTTTCCATAACGAAACAACCACTTTTGCCGATGTCATTCTTCCTGACCAGACCTATTTAGAGTCCTGGGCGCTGCTTATGTGCGAGCCACCGGCAACCGAGGGATTAAACTGCCGCCAACCGGTGGTTGAGCCATTAGGCGAATGCCGGGATGGTTATGAAATCCTGGCCGAGGTGGCGGAACGGATGGGTAAGCTCAAGGAAATGAATGAGATCTATAGCTTTATTACGGGGTTAGTGAATGATCCGGGATTAATGCTTGATGTTAATAAACGGTATACCCATAAAGAATTTTTGGATCATTGTGCCCGTTACTGGACCAAGACAGTATGGCCGCCGGAGCGCGGGCTTGACTGGTTTGCGGCAAACGGACATAATGTTGTCTGGAGGCCTCCGCAACACAAATATTACATGAGCAATAAGCGGGGCCGGGATATGCGCCGCCCATTTTTCTGCGAGTACATCCTTAAACAAAAGCAACATCTGGAAGAAAACATGGCTAAAGTTAAGATGCCTTTTAAATGGGATACCAGTGAGTATGTGGCTTTTCCGAATGGGCGCCTCTCTCCGGTTCATAGTGAGCCGCCAGAGTTTGACATGTACGCAATTACCTTTAAAGAACACTTTATGAATTTTACTGAAAACCTCTCCATCCCCTGGATTCGAGAGATTGTTGACCGAGACCCCCACCATGTTGGGCTGATTATGAATCCCAAAACCGCGAAGGCAAAGGGACTTCAAGAAGGAGACTACATCGAAGTCCGTTCCCAGTTTGGCCATTTGTCCGGGTGGTTGGTTTATACCGAGGGCATCCATCCTGAGGTGATTGGTATCTCTAACGCTACCAACCGTACGGTTTCGCACAACCCGGTTACCCGGTTGGGTGGCGGGCAGTTCAACACGCTTTTGGGAAACGATTTCGATTATACTGATCATGTTACTGGTGCGATGGAGACGGTGGCGCGGGTGAAGATTACTAAACTTCCAAAACCGCCGCTTCCCAAAAAATACTAAGGAGAAAACATGACGTTGAACGTTACCGCTCTTTTGAAAGTGCGGGAGCTGCTGGGTTGGAGTCAAAAAGCAGTAGAGTTTACGGGGGGTACGCTTGATCAGCTTCTCAAAGAGATATCTACCATCGATGGCCGAACACTGTATGATATTTTTGTGCAGAACGATGGAGGCATCAGCTCCGATTATCTGGTTTGGCTCAACTGCCGGCCGGTTAAGCAGATTCACAGTTTAGATATCCCCCTTCGGTCAGGTGACAAAATAATCGCCATGCCCGCGATCGCATTTCGGGCAGGTGGTTGATATATATTGATACACTATAGCTGGAGGTAAAAAAATGATTTGGGGAATGGTCATAGATTTAAAGCTTTGTATTGGATGCCAGGCGTGCTCTTTGGCATGCAAGCAGGAGTATGGGACACCGCGGGGAGTTTATTGGACCAAGACCCTGATTGAAGAAGTGGGGACATACCCCAATGTCACTCGGGTCTATACCCCTCAGATTTGCAACCATTGTGAGGAAGCTCCTTGCGAAAAAGCCTGCCCGACCGGGGCAAGCTACACGGATATTGAGCATGGGGTGGTCGTGGTAGATTACGATAAGTGTGTTGGTTGCCGGGCTTGTTATGTAGCCTGCCCGTACCAGAACCGACACTATTTGAAAAAAGGAGTGCTTAAGGGTTATTATCCGGATAAGGGTTTGACCCCGTTTGAGAAACAGTGTTACGAGCAGTTTCAGGAAGGAACCGTGACCAAATGTGTTGGGTGCATTGAGCGGGTTATGGCAGGATTGGATCCGGCCTGCGTGGTTGGCTGTCCCACCAATGCTCGAAAATTTGGCGATTTAAGTGATCCGAATTCAGAAATTAGGCAATTAATAAGATCACGAAACGCGGTTCAGCCCATGCCTGAAAAGGGAACTGAGCCTAAGGTTTACTATATTTCCTAATAATTGACAATTTTTCGGTCAATAAAAATTTTAAGAGGAGATAAGCTATGCTACATAGGAACTTTAAATTTCTTGCAGAGGATACCTTTGAGGTCGGCTATAATCCTCAGAAAGAATGGGCGTGGTTAATCACCTGTGCATTTTTCCTCGGAGAGGTTGGCGCCGGTCTCTTTTTAGTATCCCTCTTTCTTCCCGGAAAAGTTAGTCTCTGGAGTGCCATTTTAGGGTGGTTGATTGTGGCGGTTGGTAAAAACTTTACGCACTTTATCTACCTTGGAAAACCGTGGCGCTTCTGGCGGATGGCATTTCGTCCTCAAACTTCCTGGATTAGTCGGGGCTTTTTTGCAACGGTTGCACTGTGTGGTTTGGGGCTTATCTACGTTGTTTTAAAATGGCTAGAAATTTACGCAGGCGCAGGCCCTACACTATTTAGCAATCTCATCATGTATCTGGCAGGGTTTTGTGCTTTTGTGGTTATGATCTATGACGGGATTGTGATGACCTATTCCCCTTCTTTGCCGCTCTGGAATAGCTCCCTGTTACCTATCCTACGGCTTTCTTACGCGACGATGGGGGGGGTGACTTTATCCCTGTTAATAGCGGGCATACCGGGTATTGCGCCGGCACTTGCCGAGGTTCAAAGAGAAGCGCTGGCAAATTTAGAGCGTTGGCTGATTATAGCCAACTTAATCATGATAATAATATATATTTTGACCTTGACCTATTCGGTAGCGTCTGCCAAAGAATCAGCGTACCTGATTGTTAAAGAGAAATACCCGGTGATATTTTGGTTTGGCGTGGTTCTGGTGGGGCTGGTCGTAATATTTTTCCTCCCGGTGATTGTGACGACTCACAGCCTTTCCCTGTTGATTTTTGTGGCAATATGTGAACTCATCGGTGATTTCTGTATCCTTTTCCTGCTGATCCGTGCGGGAGTCTATTCGCCCTTGATGCCGCATCCGAATATTGACCCGACTCTTTTTAGCCGGATGAGGGCGTAATCCCGGCAGAAGCGAGAAGGCAGAAGTCAGTAAAAAAATATTAATGCTGGCTGATTTCTGACGTCCAGGTTTATTGGATTGAAGGTAAGCCCAGTGATAAAAGGTGTTAAAGCAAAGGGCATAATGAGAGATATGCCCCTTTTATGAAAGGAGGGACTAATGTTGGATCTTAAGGTAACAAATGGAACTTTGTTTATCCCGGGAGTAGGGTTAGTAAAGGCGGGGGTCGGGACAAAGGACGGTAAGATAGCAATGATCGCTGCTGACCAAGACCTTCCGGATGCAGCGAAAACCGTCGATGCCCAAGGCAAGTACGTTACTCCCGGCTGGATTGATCCCCATGTCCACCTGGGAATTTTTTCCACCTATGACGGTGAATGTGATACGGAGACTAAGTATGCGCTTTCGGGAGGCATTACTACCCTGGGAGTTTTTATGGGTGGTGCAGAGTCCTATCTCAATATCTTGCCTACTGTAATCAAAACTGCGGAAGCAAAAAGCTCAACCGATTTAATGTTTCACCTTTCTATCTTCACTCCTCAGCAGATGGATGAGATGGAAAAGTATTATGAACAATTTGGGGTTACGTCCTTTAAATTTTACATGGCCGGCGTAAAGGGGGTCTTTCCCAATGTCCCCGATGATTTTATTAAAAAGGGTTTCCAAAAGGTAGCAAAGATGGGGTACCCAGCGATCGCCTGTGTCCACTGTGAAGACCAGGCGATGGTGGACAATGGGTATGAGTTCGTGGAAAAGAACTGTCTAAAAGGTTCGTTGAAGGATTGGGCTAATGCGCATCCCAATGAGGCTGAAGCTGATGCGGCAAAAAGATTTGTTACCATGGCACGGGAAACCGGGGCGAGGGCATATATGGTTCATATGTCCACCAAAGAGGCGGCAAAGCTGTTGTTCGAGATGTTTAAAGAAGGCCGAGAGAATATTTATGTAGAAACCACCTCAGCCTACTGTTCTATGAATAACGAAGATTCCATGGGAAAGCTGGCTAAGATGCTTCCGGCGATCCGGGAACAGGCCTCGGTGGATGCGATGTGGGAAGCCGTGAAAAAAGGAGTCGTTACCAGTTTCGGTACGGATAATGTCTCCTTAGTGAGCGGCATGAAGCAATCCGATAATCTTTTTGAAGTAATGCCCGGCTACCCCGTGGTGGGAGAACACATCCCAGCCCTGCTTACGGAAGGGTATCATAAGCGAGGCATCTCTTGGATGAGCATTATTGAAAGAGCGACCAAGGGACCGGCCGAGGCTTACGGCCTTTACCCGCAAAAAGGCACGATCGCGGTGGGTTCAGATGCTGATTTAGTGGTACTTGATTTAAACAAAGAGAAAAAGGTAAATCCAAAAGAACATTACTCCTACTCTGACTTTTCGCTCTTTCAGGGCCGCACGTTAAAAGGGTGGCCCGTAAAGGTCATTAAGGGTGGAAAGCTGGCAGTAGAAGACGGTAAGGTTCTGCTTGGGCCTGGTTCAGGCAAATATTTGCGGAGAAAACTCCAGAAGTAAAAAATTATTTTCACTCATGGTAAAGGAGTCGATAAGGCAATGTACGAAATAAGATTTCATGGCCGAGGCGGGCAAGGTGCGGTGATGGGGGCGGAGATTCTTGCAAAGGCCCTGGTGGAAGAAGGGAAATGGGCCATTACGATCCCGGCGTTTGGTTTTGAGCGACGCGGCGCACCGGTGCAAGCCTATCTAAAATTTGATAACAAAATCATCCGGCAGCATACCAATGTCTGGTACCCGGACTGTGTGGTCTGTATTGACCCCACCGTACCCAATTCCGTCCCCATTTATGAGGGCCTTAAAGAAAATGGTGTTATGGTGCTTTGTTCAAGAAAACCTGTGGATGCAATCAAGCGGACCCCCAATGTTAAAAAGATAGCGTTATGCGATGCGGTGGGTATTGCCCTGGAGGTTATCGGGCGGAGACCGCCCATTACCAACACCATTATGCTGGGGGCACTTGCAAAAGCGATCGGAATGGTATCTTTAAAGAGCATAAACTACGCGATGGAAGAGACGGCGTTTCGGGATGCTGCCTTGGAAAAGAACATTCTGGCGGTTCAGAGAGGTTATGATGAAACAGTAATTTATGAGCTTTAGGTAAAAAGGAAGGACTATGAAAAAGAATAAAGAAAAAACAACAACAAAAAGAAAAGGCCATTACCCCATGTTTGATTCCTCGAAAGTCCCGGATGATCTTTGTCCGATTGCGACGGACTTAATAGTGATGAATACCGGGGATTGGCGCTCGGAGCGACCGATCGTCTTGCGGTCGAAATGTGTGAAATGCGCGACGTGCTGGGCATTTTGCCCGGTTCAATGCATTCATGAGAAACCAAGCTGGTTTGAAGCCGATCTAAAGCGATGCAAGGGCTGCGCAATCTGCGTAACCGAGTGCCCTCATCACGCGATTATCATGGTAGAAGAAAAGGAGTAAAGCGATGCCTAAAAAAATTGTTATGGATGGAAATGAGGCAGCCGCCTGGGGTGCACTGTTGGCAAAGGTTGATTCGGTTGCGGTCTATCCCATCACGCCCCAGTCTGGCGTGGCTGAAGCGGTTGCGACTTTTATCGCTGATGGCGAGTTGAAGGCTGATTTGATGGACGTGGAAGGCGAACACACCGTTCTTTCGGTGCTCCAAGGGGCATCCCTTGCCGGGGCTAGGACCTTCAGCGCCTCCTGCGGTCAGGGGTTGGCGTTTATGTTTGAGCCCTATTTCCGATCACCAAATTTGCGTCTCCCGATCGTGATGTGTATCGTGTGCCGTGATGGGATCACCCCGCAGTGCGTGTGGGGCGGCCATCAGGATGCGATGACGGTGAAGGAATGTGGCTGGATTCATATGCACTGTGAAAACAATCAGGAAATTATGGATACGGTCGTGATGGCATATAGGGTTGCGGAACACCACGATGTAATGCTCCCGGTGAATGTTTGCTATGATGGGAATTTCCTTTCCTTTGCGGCGGAACCGGTAGAAATTGTCGATCAAAAAATTGTGGATAAGTTCTTAGGGAAAAAGGACGTTAACTGGCATGTTGCCCTTGACCCGGAAAGGCCCATGGGAGTTGATCCCCTGACCGGGTTGACCCCGGTGGGAGGAAAGCTCTTTACCCGCTATCGGCAAGGTCACTGCAAAGGGATGCAGAATGCCCTTAAAGTTATCACTGATGTCCACGCCGAATGGAAAAAAGCAACCGGTCATGACTTTGCGCCGATCATCGAAGAATACCGGATGAACAAGGCAGAGTACGCGATCATGACCATCGGTTCCATGACCGGAGCCGGCAAGGATGCGGTTGATATCGCCCGCGATCAAGGCAAAAAGGTCGGATTGATTAAAGTAAAAACCTTCCGTCCGTTTCCTGTGAAAGCGCTGGCTAAGGCTATCTCGAAAGTCAAGGCAGTCTCGGTGGTTGACCGCTCGGTAAATTATGGCTGGAACTGTGGGCCATTATGTCAGGAAGTTTTTGCTGTGATGCCTTTTGTAGACAAAAAAGTGCCGATCATTAGCCATATTGGTGGTTTAGCGGGCACGGATCTTACGACTGATCATATGGCGGTGGCAATTGAGAATGCTGCCAAGGCAGCTAAAGGTAAGGTGCCTAAAGAAACGATTTGGTTTACCTAACGCAATTAGTTTTTATAAGTTTTATGGAGGCAAAAGATGCAAACTAAATACCTCATTATCGGAAGCAGCCATGCAGGGTTGAACGCAGCGGACGAAATCCGGGTGCACGATCAAAAAGGGACCCTGACCATGATCTCCATGGAGAACTGCCTCCCTTATTCGCCAACGATCCTGCCTTACATTGTGGAAGGCAAGGTTGAGGAAAAAAATATTTACTTGCGGGATGAAAAATATTTTAAGGACAATAAGATTAATTTCGTGCGGGGGAAGAAAGTTGTTCAGGTGTCTACCAAAACCTCGAAGGTGACGCTGGATGACGGGAGCGAAATCCGTTATCAAAAGCTTTTGGTTGCCACCGGGTCCGAGCCAACCATTCCGCCGACACCCGGGCTCAAGGAATCGAGCCATCTTGTCCTCAGAACGATGGAAGACGCCCGTAAAATCAATCAAGCCGCAAAAAACGCGAAGTCCGCAGTAGTTATGGGAACCGGCTTGGTGGGAATGCACGCTGCGGAAGGTCTCGGGAAAAAGGGTCTTAAGGTTGAACTCATTAGAGGAAGACGGCGGGCAGTGCTCCCGAACTACTTTGACAGCGCTTCAGGCGATCTCATCCATAAGGTGTTTGTTGACAACGGGATCAGGTGTAACCTGGATCACCAGGTGACCCAGGTAGAGGGGAAGAACGGGAACCTTAAGGTCACCGTCAAGGATGGAACGGTCTTTGAGACCGATATGGTTGTCGTGGGAACCGGCGTTAAATCGCGGATGAATTTTTTTACCACTCCTGATGTCGAGTTGGGCGAAGGAATTCTGGTTGATAACATGATGCGCACGTCAGTAAAAAATGTCTGGGCTGCGGGCGATGTGGCTCAGGCGACTGACTTTTTTAGTCAGAAGAAAGAATTGAACCCGATTTTGCCTGACGCGTTTGAGCAGGGAAAGATCGCGGGACTGAGCATGGCGGGGGACGCGGCGGTTATTCTCGCCTTTGAAGAAATCGGAAGGCAGGTTGCGCTTTCTTACCCGGGTGGGGTGAGCATGAACACCTTCAATTTTTACGGTAACCGATCCTTTGCTTTGGGTCTATCTTTGGTTGAAGAAAAAGATGGTTATGAAATCATTAAGAAGATTGTGCCGAGCGAATGCGTTTACCAGAAGCTGGTTTTCCAGGATGATGTTTTGGTTGGTGCGATTGGCATAAACGTTACTATGGATCCGGGTGTGATGATGAACCTGATACGCCGCGGCATTCATCTGGGGAAAGCCAAGGCCGAATTCATCGGGAAGCCCCTTGATATGAGCCGCCGGTTGATGTGGAATAACTGGCGTGGTGTTGTCAAGATTGGACGATAAGACATTTTCATTCCGTGGCAGAAACGCCAGGGGTTTGGTGCTTGGCGGTTAAGTGCACCGGAAGATTGTTAAACTTGTACGATAAGGAGATACGACATTGCCTACAGCATATAATACTTTAGTGGTCCACCCTGAAAAATGCAATGGGTGTGGAGATTGTGAGATTGCCTGCGCTAAAGTCAAGGCAGATTCCAGCGATGTTGGTCATTCGCGGATTAAAATGATTAAAGGGTTAGGGGAGGAATTTTTCGGGCCGGTCGTCTGCATGCAATGCGGGGAGCCGAACTGCGTCAAAAGCTGTCCGGCACACGCTCTTACCAAAAATCCTGATACGGGCGTAATCGACTGGCACGAGGACCGGTGTGTGTCGTGCACGATTTGCACCCTTGGGTGCCCCTATTCGGGCGTTTACTTTAATCCGCTGGTGAGCACGGTGATTAAGTGTGATCATTGCGGGGGCGATCCGGCATGTGTGAAAGTGTGTAAACCAAAAGCCCTGGAATACTCGGTTGAGGCCACGGTCTATGATGAACAAGGGCCCTTGGAGGATTTATTTGGCCCTGATCTGGCAGCCTGTATGGGGTGCAATATGGAGATTTTGGTCCGACACACCCTTCGTCATGTTGGGCCGGATACCGTCCTTGCTGCGCCTCCGGGTTGTTTGCCGGGCGTGTGTGCGGTGGGATTCAATGCCGCCACCGGGACACAGGTTCCCAGTTTTCATCCCCTCTTGACCAATACCGCGAGCATGCTGGCAGGATTGCGGCGCTACTATAAGAGGATCGGCCGCGACGTAACCGCGCTGGCTTTGGCTGGCGACGGTGGAGCGGCTGACGTGGGATTCCAGTCTCTCTCCGGCGCTGCCGAGCGAGGCGAGGAGATCCTTTTTGTGTGTATTGATAATGAAGGCTATATGAACACCGGTATGCAGCGTTCCGGCACCACTCCCTTCGGGTCATGGACCTCAACCACTCCGGTTGGGCCGAGCTTGCGGGGAAAGGCGCGGGACGCAAAGTACATGCCTTTAATTATGCTCATGCATAACTGTGAATATGTGGCAACAGCGGTTAGCGCCTATATGGACGACTTTCATGAAAAACTGGAGAAAGCCGATCAGGCTTCCAAGCAGGGGTTTGCCTACCTCCATGTCTTTTCGCCATGCACGACCGGATGGCGGTACCCGGGAGACAAAACAATCGAGGTTCAGCGCCTGGCAGTAGCGAGCAATACGTTCCCGCTTTGGGAGTACGAACGAAAAACCGGGAAGCTGCGTTTCACCCACTCAGTGGACAACCCCCAGCCGATCGGAAGTTACATCGCCATGTTGGGTAAATTCCGTCATCTTAGCAAAGATGAGATTGCCCACCTGCAAAAGACCGCGGATGACCGGGTCCGGATGCTCAAGGCAATTGAAGCGAGTGGCGTTGAAACTCTGAAGGCAGTTTCGTAATGGGGTATTAGGTTTTTCCCCGGCGCGAAGAACACCCGGCCGAAGGAAAGCTCACCGGCTGACTTTACAAAAAACACAGCTTAAAGGCTATCGTTTCACACAATACATGAATGACAAGAACCCCGCGAAAAGGCGGGGTTCTTTTTTGCATTGACTTTTTCAGGGAGTTGGTGTCTATAATTATTAACTGGGGGTTAGGAAAGATTTCCATAACCCATTGCCATTCTATCTGTATTTATTAAAAAAATTAAATCTCAATTGACGAAGAGTTAATTTTAGTCGGGTTATTAAAATCTCTCATTTTTTATATAACCACGTATCCGGAAAGGGAGACAGAAAGGATGGTAACCCCGAGAATTTCGTTTGTGATTCCCGTCTACAATGAAGAAGAAAACCTGCCTGAACTTTTTAGGGAGCTTAGGGATGTACTGGAGAAACTCTCGGTTTCTTTTGAAATAATTTTTATTGATGATGGAAGCAAGGATCGAAGTGGAGCGATTTTGAGAGAATTTGCTCACAAGGATGAACGGGTAAGGATTATTTTTTTTCAAAAAAATTGTGGCCAGTCGGCTGCGTTTGCTGCCGGGTTCCGCTCCGCTCGGGGGGGGATTGTAGTGACCATGGATGCTGACCTTCAGAACGATCCGCATGACATTCCCTTGTTGCTCGATAAAATCACCTCCTATGATGTGGTCTGCGGCTGGCGTGCTAACCGGCAAGATTCTTTAGTAAGGAAAATTTCTTCCCGGATTGCCAACAAAATTCGAAACTGGCTGAGTGATGAACAGATCAAAGACGTTGGCTGTTCGCTTAAGGCTTTTCGGCGGGAGTGTCTTCAGAACTTTTATTATTTTAAAGGGATGCACCGCTTTTTCCCCACCCTGATAAAAATGGACGGATGTTCAGTGGCTGAGGTTAAAGTTAATCACCGTCCCCGAAGGTTTGGTGAAGCAAAATATGGAATTGGCAATCGGGCTCTCCGAGGGCTTGTTGACCTTTTGGCTGTCCGGTGGATGAAAAAACGCCACCTTAATTATGAGGTAAAGGAAATAGTAAATGGGTAACGAGAAGGTTACGAAGACAGCTCAGTTTTTTTAAGTTCACCAAGCGGTAATGGAGTATTCCTCATTATTGTGTGTGGCTTCGTTAATCCTTTTTCTTAACCTCAATGGTTGGGATCTCTGGAACCCGGATGAGCCCCGATATGCTCAGGTGGCCGAGAAAGACAAAATCGGACATGGGCATTTTGTCCTTTTAGCAAAAAAAACTTAAGGGAAAAAACTTCTTGTTCTCTCTAGCGGGAGGAACTTGAGGAAGAATTTGATATCTTTTTAAAAGTGTTGCTTATGAAACTTCCGGCAAACAAAGTCAAGATTGTGTGCACCATCGGACCTGCGTCTGAGTCTCCAGAGATAATAGCACAAATGCTCAGCGCAGGCATGAATGTGGCAAGAATTAACTTCTCGCACGGTGATTTTCCCGGTCACCAAAACCTGATAAAAAATCTTCGCGCTACAGCCCGGACAATTAAGAAACGTCTTGCTATCATGGCTGACCTCCCTGGCCCAAAGATGCGCATTGGTCAATTAGCCAGTGAGCCGATTGAGCTGCAGGCAGGCGAGATGTTCACGCTTACCACTCAAGAGATGGTCGGTAATGTTCACCAGGTTTCCGTGACTTTTCCCCGCCTTGCCGAGGTAGTAAAGCCGAGAGACATTTTGTTTTTAAATGATGGCTTTATTCAGCTTGAAGCGATGACCATCGAGGGAAGTAATATTAATTGCCGCGTGTTAGTTGGAGGTGAACTGCGTTCCCGCAAGGGATTGAACCTTCCGGGGATTGATCTCGGCATCAGCGCATTTACTGAGTTTGACTACCAATGTCTAAAATTCGCCTTGGAACAGGGGGCCGATGCCGTGAGCCAGTCTTTTGTCGAGTCAGCCGCGGACATTACCGCGGTCCGCAACGCTGCAGCTGATCTTGGTCACCACCCCATGATTTTTGCGAAAATTGAACGCTCCCGCGCGCTTGACCATATTGACGGTATTCTCGATGCGGCTGACGGTATTATGATCGCCCGTGGTGATTTGGGGGTAGAAGTGCCGATTGAGCAGATCGCGGTTATTCAGAAACGCATTATGCGTAAAGCGAATTTGATGGGGAAACCCGTTATTACCGCTACCCAGATGCTGGAATCAATGACGACCAACCGGCGGCCCACGCGGGCCGAGGCAACTGATGTTGCGAACGCTATTCTCGACGGCACTGACGGTGTTATGCTCTCGGAGGAATCCGCCCTAGGAAAGTTTCCGGTTGACACAGTGGCGATGTTGGCTAAAATTGCTGCGGCCACTGAACCCTTTCGGCCGCCTCATGCCGCACGGGAAACTCTTGAAGGAATCAGCGCGAACAACGCGATCGGGTTTACTGATCTCATTGCTCGCAGCGTTGAAGCTGCTTCGGAACGCAGCTTCCCCGGGGCTGTTTTTGTTTGCACCCGAAGCGGAGCAACCGCACGAGGCATTGCCCGGCTTAGGCTTCCGGTATGGATAGTAGCGGTAAGCTCCCAAGAGGAAACCTGCCAACAACTCCAGTTTTCTTATGGGGTTTATCCTGTGCATGAGCTTGATTCCCCCGAAGACTGGAATTCCTATATCAAGGGATGGCTCCACGACCATGAGGTTGCGGGAAACATTGCTGTTCTTGCTGCGGGGCCCTCATTAAAACACCCGGAAGCTAACAACCGCATGGAAATTATTGATCTTAGCTGAACACATTGAACACGATCGGGTATACTTTTAGTTTCTCAATCGTTGGAAAGGAGTGAAGGTGATGAAAAAGTTAGTGGTGATCCGTCACGGAGAAAGTATTTGGAATAAGGAAAACCGCTTTACCGGCTGGACGGATGTCGGGTTGAGCGAAAAAGGTGTTGATGAAGCTCTGCAGGCAGGGCGCACTTTAGCCAAGGAGGGATATGTTTTTGATATAGCATTCACGTCAGTTCTCAAACGGGCGATAAAAACCCTCTGGATTGTTCTCGAGGAGATGGACCTTATGTGGATTCCCATCCACAATAGCTGGCGCCTCAACGAGCGTCATTATGGAGCACTCCAAGGCTTAAATAAGACCGAAATGGTTGAACGGCACGGGATGGAACAGGTGCAGATCTGGCGCCGAAGCTATGATTCCCCTCCGCCAGCGCTTACGCTCGATGATCCTCGCTATAATGGCAATGATCCCCGGTTTGCTGACATGAAGCCCGGAGAATTTCCGCTTACTGAATGTTTAAAAGATACGGTGGCGCGGTTTCTGCCGTTATGGCATGAGACCATCGCGCCTACGGTAAAAGCAGGCAAGCGGGTTGTTATCGCTGCTCATGGGAACAGCCTACGGGCTTTAGTAAAATATCTTGATAACGTCCCGGAAGACCAGATTGTAGAACTTAATATTCCTACCGGAATCCCTCTGGTCTATGAGCTTAATGACGATTTAACCCCCATTCGAAGTTATTATCTCGGTGATCCGGAAGCAGTAAAAAAAGCAACGGAAGCCGTTGCTAACCAGTTGAAGAAAAAGTAGCCGATAATTCTCCGAAAGGCTAGGGGAGGGGAATTACGACACTGCTCCGTACAGCAGAATGATGCGGTGCTTGAACTTGCTACTCGTGTCCACCTTTCTATGCGATGATAGCGCACAAATGGTTATTCTGATTTGTTGTGGGCGGTATGTTTTATGTGCTCTTCATCTTCTTAAACGCATTGATCAAGCCATTCGTAGAAGAGTCGTGCGAAATTACCGGTCTATTGTCTTGTAATTCAGGCAGGATTTTTTGGGCGAGCTGTTTGCCCAGTTCCACGCCCCACTGATCAAAGCTGAAGATGTTCCAGATTACTCCCTGGACAAAAATCTTGTGCTCATACAGGGCGATAAGATTTCCCAAGACTCGCGGAGTAAGTTTTTTAAACAGGATCGAGTTAGTCGGCTTGTTGCCCTCAAACACCCGAAAAGGATAGAGCCTTTGGATTTCTTTGCCTGTCTTACCTTCTTTTTTTAATTCTTCGATTACTTCCTCTTTGGTTTTTCCCTTCATGAGGGCTTCGGTCTGGGCAAAAAAGTTTGATAGTAATATCGTGTGGTGGTCGCCCCAGGGATTATGACTGATTGCGGGAGCCAAGAAATCAGCGGGAATCATTTTTGTCCCCTGGTGAATGAGCTGGAAAAAGGCATGCTGGCCATCGGTTCCGGGTTCGCCCCAGATAATGGGGCCGGTCTGGTAGGCCGCCTTGTCACCGTTTCGATCAATTGATTTGCCATTGCTTTCCATGTTTCCCTGCTGGAGGTAGGCAGGGAACAGGTGCATATACTGGTCATAAGGCACAATGGCTTCAGTCTCTGCGTCAAAGAAGTTGTTGTGCCAGATGCCGAGCAATCCCAGGATCACGGGAATATTTTTTTCAAAAGGCGCTTCACGGAAATGGCAGTCCATCTCAAAGGCGCCTTCTAGTAATTCAGCAAAGTTTTCGTAACCCAGGTAGCATGCGATGGATAAACCAATCGCTGACCAGAGGGAGAAACGACCACCTACCCAGTCCCAGAAAATAAACATGTTGTCTTCATTAATCCCAAAGGCTTTTACTTTTTCCGCGTTGGTGGAAATCGCCACAAAATGCTTTGCGATATGCGGGGAGTCTTTTGCCTGGTTTAAAAACCAGTGCCGGGCGGAGTAGGCATTGGTCATGGTTTCTTGGGTAGTAAAGGTTTTGGAGGCAATCATAAAAAGGGTGGTTTCAGGATTTAATTTTTTTAAAGTTTCAGCAAGGTGCGTGCCATCCACATTAGAAACAAAATGGACTGATAGGCCTTCGTGAGCATAAGGCCGTAAACACTCAGTCACCATAAAAGGCCCAAGGTTTGATCCGCCGATCCCGATATTCACCAGATCAGAGATCTTCTTGCCGGTGTATCCCTTCCACTTACCGAAAATTATTTGTTCTGAGAAGGTTTTTATTTTTTGAAGGACCTCATTAACTTGAGGCATCACATCTTTGCCATCAACATAGATCGGTGTGTTTTCCCGGTTTCTCAAGGCAATGTGTAAAACGGCCCGATTTTCAGTTTCATTGATTTTATCTCCACCAAACATTTTTTCAATAGCATCGGTTAAATCTATCTCTTGAGCTAATTCAATTAAGAGACCTATGGTCTCTTCGGTAATCCGATTTTTCGAATAATCCACCACAACATCATTGAGCCGGAGAGAAAACTTTTGAAACCGCGCTGAGTCTTGAGTGAAAAGATCACGCATAAGGATAGCCTTCATCTTTTCGAGGTGCTGTAAGAGGCTTGGCCAGGTTTTAGTTGTGGTGGGATTGATTTTCTTTAACATCGTGATGCCCCTTTCTTGCTAAACATATCTTCTTATTTGTTTTCCAAAGCACTTTTTATAATCTGCTGAGCCTGTTCAATAATGGTTTCAAGGTGAACTTGGCTCTTAAAACTTTCCGCGTAGAGCTTGTAAATATTTTCCGTTCCTGAAGGGCGGGCTGCGAACCACCCGTTTTTTGTTGCCACCTTCAGGCCGCCGATGGGCGCTTTGTTTCCGGGAGCCTGCGTGAGCTTGGCGAGGATGGGTTCGCCCGCCAGTTCTTTCGCGGCTACAATTTCGGGTGTAAGCCGCTTAAAGGCGTTTTTTTGTTCTGGTGTGGCCGGGGCATCAATACGGGAATAATAGGGGGTTCCTAGGCGCGAGATAAGCGCCTGGTAATGCTCGCCCGGATTTTTCCCGGTACGCGCCGTAACCTCGGCAGAAAGCAGGCCGAAGATGAGGCCGTCTTTGTCCGTGGTCCAGACCGTACCATTTTTGCGGAGAAAACTACCGCCCGCGCTTTCTTCACCGCCAAAGCAACAGGAGCCGTCATACAATCCTGGAGCAAACCACTTAAAGCCGACTGGCACTTCCCAAAGAGTTCGGCGTAAGTCTTCAACCACCCGGTCAATGAGACCGCTGCTGACCAGGGTTTTCCCGACAACTGAGGTTGCTGGCCATTCAGGCCGATGGGTAAGCAAATAATATATTGCCACTGCCAGATAGTGATTGGGATTCATGAGGCCCATAGAAGGGGTGACAATGCCGTGCCGGTCTGCGTCAGTATCGGTGCCAAAGGCGATATCAAATTGATCTTTTAAGTTTACCAGACTAGCCATGGCATAGGGGCTGGAACAATCCATCCGAATTTTGCCGTCGTGGTCAACCGTCATAAAACGAAAGGTTGGATCAATAACGGGATTAACTATGGTAATGTCAATCTCAAAGTGACGCTTGACCGGTTCCCAATAAGCCACCGAAGACCCGCCCAGGGGATCGATACCAATTTTAACTCCCGCGGAGCGAATGATCTCCATATCGATGACTGCCGCTAAATCTTTTACGTAGGGCTGGACGAAATCTTCCTCGTGGGTGGTAGAAGCTTTAAGCGCTAAAGCATACGGTATTCGTTTTACCTCCTTATTTTTTGTCCGCAGTATTGCGTTAGCGCGGTCTTGAATCCAGCCGGTTATATCCATGTCAGCAGGGCCACCGTTGGGGGGGTTATATTTGAATCCTCCATCAGCGGGAGGGTTATGCGAGGCCGTGATGACAACACCATCCGCTATGCGTTCTTTTCGTTCTCGGTTATAAACAAGGATAGCCCGCGATATTACCGGCGTAGGAGTAAAACCATCATCGGACTGAATAATAGTTTCAACATCATTGGAAGCTAAAACTTCCAGGGCAGTACGTTGTGCGGGGGCTGAAACTGCGTGGGTATCTTTACCCATAAAAAGAGGGCCGGTGATGCCTTGGTTGCGCCGGTAGTCGCAAATAGCCTGGGTAATAGCCAGGATATGAGCTTCGGTAAAGGTGGCCTCTAAGGGGCTGCCCCGATGGCCACTGGTGCCAAAACTTACCAGCTGGTTTGGGTCACTCACATCCGGCTGGCTTTTATAGTAGGCTTTTTCGAGAGCGGAAACATCAATGAGAATTTCTGGCGTAGCGGTCTTTCCCGCAAGCGGATGAAGGTTCATGCTGATATTCTCCTGCTCGAAACGTGGGTTTTCAGTTTTAAAAATTTAAGATAACACTCTATCACAAAAAAGGTTTTTTGGCTATGTGCAAGGGGAAAAAGAAAATTTGGAGGCAAGGGAGAGGTAAAATTTAAGTTGACAGAATCAGGGAAAACAGCTAAAAATACTTTGTGTAGGGCGATTAGCTCAGCCTGGATAGAGCGTTGGCCTCCGGAGCCAAAGGTCAAGGGTTCGAATCCCTTATCGCCCTTCAAAAATATCAAGGAGTTAGCTATCTTATTAAGTCCTTTTTTATTTTGATTTCTACCCTATAGCTACCATTTTCATATCCTATTGATTTTGTTAATTTATAACTTATTGATATTATACATATAAATTTCAATAAAATGAAGTTAAAGCCTTCTGCCTGGCTTCTTGCTGGTCTTTGGTTCGGGGCGCCTTTCCTTCTGTAACCTCACGGGGGCGGGTAAGGAAAAAACCGGTCACGCTATACCTTTATATATTCTCCCCCACCATAGAATCTGCTTTTTGGTTAGTCGCTATCATCTCTAATCGAGCTTAAAGTCAAAGCTATTCTCACTCAGTTAAGCAAACAACAGTGAGGGCTCAGACTAAGAATTTTTACCCCTTTAAAGCACCTTATTTAAGGCTTCTCTCACTCTTAAAAGCCTTTAAAAATCTTTCCAAAGGGATTTTTTTAAATTTTAAGCGGTATTAGGGTCTCAGGAGGAGGGATTATTTGCATTTCATTAACCAATCCTTTTCTCGGAGATTATCCAGCCAGAAGCACTAAATAATCTGCTTGAAGAGAAGGGGATTATTACAAAAGGGAAGCTCCTGGAGGAGACTAAGAGGGTGAAGGCTCGGATGATGAAAATGTAAAGGTGATAATAGTTATGGGGTTCTGTGGAATTATCATTTACAAGCCAGAAGCTCTGGTTACTTTAACGTCAAGATTCGTTAAGGGCAGGTTGATACCCCGCTGAACAAAGTTGGCATTACTGTTGGAGTTGAAATTCTTAATGATGCTGCATGAAAAAGAGACTCAGAAACAGCTAACGTTATTCCATAGTTTGGAGCCTAGCAATTCTCTCTTCTAAGGGAGGATGGGTTGCGAATAAGCGCATAAGTCCAGTTCCACGACCGCTGATCTTAAGGGTCTGAACAGCCGGTTGGTTAGCAGCCGGGTCTGTAATCTCATAGGTCCGGAGTAAAGCTTTAAGGGCACTTACCATGTTATTCCTCCCGGCAAGCTTAGCTCCCCCCGCATCCGCACGAAATTCTCGAAGGCGGGAAAACCAGGCTACCACAATGCTTCCCACAATCATAAACAAGATCTCTAAGATAAATGAAACAATAAAATAAGTCCCATAGGAAATCCCCCCCTCATCCCGTTCATCCCGTCCCCGCATCGCCTGGACAACGGCGAAGGCAATGGCTCGGGAAAGGAACATCACAAAGGCATTTACAATGCCCTGGATTAAGGTCATCGTAACCATGTCACCGTTGGTAATATGAGTAATCTCATGTCCCAAAACCCCTTCAATCTCATCAGGGCGCATCCTTTCAAATAAGCCACTGGATACTGCTACCAGAGACCGAGCCTTGGTTGGGCCGGTGGCAAAAGCATTTACTTCCGGTGACTCGTAAAGGCCTACTTGGGGCATTTTGGGGAGATTAGCAGCTTGAGACAATCGGTAAACCGTATTAACCAGTTCTTGCAGGTTGGAATTACTGGTCTCAGGATCAATGATCTTTACACCCATTATCCACTTAGCCATTAGCCGAGATGAGGCCAGAGAAAACAGGGCACCTCCCATCCCCCAGATGAGACAGAAAGCCATTAGCGAATTGTAGTTAATTCCATAGGCAGTGAGATAGGGGCGAATCCCTAAAACATTTAAAATAAGAGAAATGGTTATGATGACTAAAAAATTGACAACAAGGAAAAGAAAAACACGTTTCATCCAAGCCACGGATTATAGACCTCCTTCTTTAAAGCAAAGATTAAAAAGTCATACTCCTCGCTTAGCGGGGAGCTTTGCGGTTTGGAGCCACCCCAAGGGTAGTAATCGATTAACACACCACCCCTTTTTTCGCCAATCCCGCCTTGATTTTTTGTTCGCATTCAATTCCTTCGCCTCGTACCAACCAAAAGAAATCCCATTATTAAAGTCAATATTTCATCTGTTTTTAACCTGTAAGAGGAAAAAAGTCAATAAAAGGAAATATTGTGGGAAATAAAGAACCCCCGCTAAAGCGGGAGTTCTTCGGGAAAAGGAGGATTTTCTTCCCCTGGTTAACGGTTACCAAATTCTAAGGTTTTCTGTAAATAGAAGAACCTCGCATTGAGACCCTTTTCATGAAAAACTAACCCTGGAAACCCCGTGCGGGAGCACGGGGAGGAAAGGGTTTAAATAAATTGGTATTTTAGTATAATAGGCTGCATGAGCATAAAAAGAATGGGCCATGCAGTTTACGATACGCGGTATCATCTTGTATGGGCGCCGAAATATCGCAAATGGATACTGGATGGTGAGGTACGGGATACGGCAAAGGAGTTGTTTAAAGAGATATTGGCAGCACGGGACTGTAAAGTGATTGAAATGGAGATAGCGGGCGATCACGTGCACATATTTGCGAGCATACCGCCGAGATATTCTGTAG